>CAJDWB010000016.1_pt1 | contig 11483 bp, 12 predicted proteins | sample 7391501 | NCBI WGS metagenome assembly CAJDWB01 (sample SAMEA7055733, study PRJEB34461) | soil metagenome | biome: terrestrial ecosystem; feature: Peninsula; material: soil | place: Antarctica | collected 2016 | reverse complement strand
TATCTACTTTTTTGAGGCTTGGTGCATAAAGACGGTAATTTTTTCAGATTCCCCCGCCACTTTATGTTGTCCTCGGGAAATCAGCAAGGCTTGCACTTGGTGGCTGCCGCGTTCTACCAGCTCAAAAGCATAGCTATTGCTATCACCCGGTTCCGACTTTTTATCATCCATAACAAATTGAATAAGATATTTTAGTTGCTGTAGTTCCGATAAGGGTGCTACCGCCACAGTCAAAGTGCCACCGGTGCCCCAAAGGTTCTCACCAGCGGTCGGTTGGGTCAGCGTGATTTGGGTTTCATCAGCGATATCTTTTGAGGTATTGTTGTTGACTGCACTGCGTTGACTCACTGTCGGGTTTACCGAATCCACCACTGAAATTGGCGGTAAGTCAGCCGGTTTATAGTTATCATTCAACTGGGTTTCGCTGTAATGCGTAACGCCGTTTTCATCGGTGTATTTATAGATGGTTTTTTCAGCACTCAATAGAGGGCTAAACCAAGCAAATAAACAAGTAATAAGTAGAATTCTAATCATTTTTAATCCGCAAATAACATCTTCTCTCTGTTATACAACTTCACCGCAACCCATGCAAGTGCCAAGCCAACAATCAAAGTACCCCCAAAAGCTAAGCCAATGGCATCCCAACCTACCGTATCGCCGCGCATCAACTCATTAATAACTAGATTTTGACCCAAAACCGGCACTGCCATCATCCATAATTGCTCCTTGATTGGCATAAACATCAGTAACATGCTTGGAATCATTGGCACAATTATCACCAGGCCTACATAAGTTTGGGCTTCTCGGTAAGACTGCGCAAAAGCGGCAATAATGGTTTGAATTGCACCGGCCAGTAATGCCAACGGCAACAAAACTAATAGCATAATTAAGACAACGTCTATTCCCATATTAAAACTCATACCCAACTTTTCAAAAGGATACCAAGGTAAGGTTAGCTTAAAGGCTATTAAGGTAAGCACCAAAGTCAACAGGCCAAAGGCCACCGTGGCAGCTAATTTGCCAGCTAAAATAGTGTCCCGTTTCACCGGATTCAAAAATAAAGGCTCCAGAGACTTGCGCTCTTTTTCGCCGGCAGTGGTGTCAATGGCCAAATACATACTGCCCATAAATAAGCCCATAATCAAAAAGTAAGGCAGTGCCGCCATTAACATAGAACCACGGGATTCTTTGGTGGCTTGGTCGTGTTCTTGAACCATTACTACTTGTAATAAACTTGGCGACACACCGCGTAACTGTAACCGTTGCATACCGATACTGCGATCATAACCATTAATCAAAGAACGCAATCGATTGACACTGACTTTGGCAGAACCTTTGGCCGAAGCATCGTGGTACAACATTACTTTAGCCGGTTTACCTTCACTAAACTTATCAGCATAACTATCACCAACCACCAGCACCACATCGTGGGTTTTGTCTTTAATAGCCTCTTCAGGAGAACCTTCTAAAGTTAGCAATTCCACGTTCTGGCTAACCAAAAAACGCATTAAGTTCTGAGCACCGTCTTGATTAATGACCGGCACCGATAACTTCTGTTCGGCCTTATCCTGCTGCATGTTAATGGTGACATTAATAATAATTAGCAAAAATATGGGCCCGAATAAAGCACCCATAACGATGGATGACATAACGGTCCGTTTATCACGAGCATTTTCTAAAACTTCTTTAAAAAATACTGTTTTAAAAGCTCTAAAGTTCATGATGCTTTCTCCCCGCCAACCAATGACACAAAAGCATCTTCCAGATTAACACAGCCCGTTTTTTCCATCAGTGCCGCTTCTGTTCCATGCGCCACAATCCGACCACCGTCAATAATGGCGATGTCATCACAAACCGCTGAGACTTCTTGCATCACATGCGATGAAAACAACACGCACTTACCACGGGCTTTTTGATCTTTTAAAAATCGTCGAATAGCACGGGTACTCATCACATCCAAACCATTGGTCGGTTCATCTAATAAAATATTTTGTGGATCATGAACTAAAGCCCGAGCAATGGCCACTTTAACTCGCTGACCTTGGGAAAAACCATCGGTCCTTCGGTCAATAAAAGATTCCATGCCCAAACGATCAATCAATTCTTCACTTCGATCTTTAATGGCTTGTTCAGTCATACCTTGTAAACGTCCAAAATAGACAATGTTTTCACGAGCCGTTAAGCGTTTATATAAGCCTCGAGCATCAGGTAAAACACCCATACGCGCCCGTGCTGCCACCGGATCATTAAGAGTATTGATACCATCCACTAACACCTGTCCCGATTCAGGCTTAATCAAAGCATAAATCATCCGCATCGAAGTGGTCTTACCGGCACCGTTAGCGCCTAAAAGGGCAGTGATTTTTCCATCCATAGCTTCTAAAGAAACATTATCCACAGCGGTCACTTTACCGAAGGATTTACTTATATTCTGTATACTAATCATTCTTGTGGTCCATTCAGATTAATAAAAAAAGCCGGTGGTTGAAAATTATCCATGCACTCGGTATCCAGTTCAGTTTTCGGATCTTTAATAAAATCTGTCAACAGTTTTGGCATACAGCCACGACTACCGACAATATGGCCTTGACCTTTGGCTACTAAATGCTGGCCATTAGAGAGTGTTTGTAAGACTGTTTCCGCAAACTCAGGCGGTGTCACCGGATCATATTCACCAGATAACAATAAAGTCGGTACATCAGACACTACCGGATCTTTAAAAGAAGCATCCACCACATCAGATTGCCAATAGTCACAACGACTTTTCATCATGGTAATAAATTCAGAGCCAAATAAACTGTTCTCAGTTATTTCAGCTTCCGGTAAAAAGGGTGCGTCTTCGGCGCAAATGATAGATAGCTCCAAAGCATTATTTAAGTTTTCTGATAAACTGGCAGTTACCATAAAAGCCTGCTGTGCTAAATTTTCAGGTTGGTCATTATTGGCTAAAGACACTAATAGCGGTAGCATGCCCATAGTCTCCGGTGAATAGGCAAACATTCGTAAACCCAACACCGCGTAATCGCGACTAAAGGTAAAGGCTTCATAATCACCAGTGGTTGGATTCGGTAGTCTTAACTCAATCGGCTGTTGTTCCAAGCCCTGCAAAAAATTCCACATTTGCTGCTCGGAATTCTCAAAACGTTCGCTACAAACCGTATCTTGATCACACAATTGGAATATTTTATGTAAGGTACTACGAAGATTTTTTTCGTGGGCCGCTGCCATCGCTTCTTGTTGTGGCATAACCCCATCCAAAACCGCCGAACGCACCGATTCAGGATACAACTTCATATAAGTTAAACCCTTGCGCGTACCATAAGAACCACCATAAATATTCCATTGCGAAATTCCTAAGGCTTTTCGTACTGACTCTAAATCTTCAATAGCAATGGTGGTGGTATAAAAGCGTGTATCTGCATCCAATGAGGCGTGACAATCCTTAATCCATTGAATCATTTCCGGCGATTGGAAGTCCGTGATATCGGAAAATTCTTCGGCATCAAACTCACAACGCAAAGGGTGCGACTTCCCGGTGCCACGCTGATCAACCATAACAATATGCCGATTGGGTAACAGTTGGCTTAAATTTCTTGCAACCGAGGCGAAGGTATCCACCGCGCCTTGGCCCGGCCCACCCGCCAGTAGTACCACCGCATCCTGTGCCGGCTTCTCTACATCCGATTTAATAACCGCTACATTAAGGTCAATTTTACGAGCTTCCGGATTGGCGCGATCTTCTGCAACAGTTAGAATGCCACATTCAGCAGCCACCGAAAGACCTGAATCCTCATCACCAATAAAACACGCTGAAAGCTTTAAAGTTTCAGCCGATTCTTTAGCAGGTTCTTTAGCAGGTTGAGTTGAATCGGATTGGGTGCCATCCTGAGCCATGATTTGAGGCGAAAGTAGCCACAAACCGCCTAACACCATGACAGTTAAAATAAATCGAAGCATGACAATTTTAAGGAATGAAAAGTCGATAGTTTACCTGATAATCAGAACCAATCACACCTCCCAAAAGTAATATAAGTGTCTTGCTTCCCTTCTTTGCCTTCCGGCATAGTATTATCAGATAATCTAAAAACACTTAACTTAAAGCAAATACTATGAATGCAAAAAACTACTTCTTCTTCACCGGCGGGCTGACGTATTTTTCGCGCTTGATTAGTCCCACCGGCAAACCTTTGTCTTTTAATAAAGCAAAACTCTCATCTACCATGGCCGGATTACCGCATAAATAGGCAATATCTAAATCCGCATCAAAATTATGCTCAGCTAAAAACTTCTGCACATAACCCGAACGATCATTCAACGCTAACTGCACACGCTCACGACGCGACATACACGGAATATAATGAAAATTCTCATAAGCATTTTCTACTGCCCGAAAATCTGATTCATACAATAAGCCCGGCGCATCCTGCGCACCCATTACCACGTAAACTTCAGAACCGGCATCAAGTCGATTTTTCAACTCATTTATCATCGCTCGATATGGCGTCACACCAGTACCGGTTGCAATTAAGAAATAGCGCTTATGATTATCCGGTAACAGACAAAAACGTCCATAAGGTCCCGACGCCTCTAAGCGATCACCGGGTTGCATTGCCGATAGAACTCGAGTCGCTAAACCACCCTCCACCCAAGTCATGGCGATTTCAATTTCTGCCAGCTCAGCCTTCTCTGTGGGAAAAATAGTGGCAATCGAGTAACTTCGAAAAGTATCAAAGCCATCATCTTGTTGCATATGCAAGCGTACAAACTGACCTGCGATAGCAATCAAAGGCTGCTCGCTTTCTACTTTAAAACGAATCACAACCGAATGGTCATTCAACGGAATTTGTTCTTTAAAAACCAACGAAAATGGGATCATATTATTAAAGTACTGTGGTCAATGAGAATCGCTATTATCTCAATTAAACTGTGAAAATTAAAGCAACCAACCAATCTAAGTCTAAATTCTCACGTCATTAATAAGAAAATCACGTATTTGATCAATAAAATTATTGAACAACACCATCATTTTGTCTATACTTCGCATCTTTCGTGCCGACATAGCTCAGTTGGTAGAGCAACTGACTTGTAATCAGTAGGTCCGGGGTTCGACTCCTCGTGTCGGCACCAATTATTTTACCCCAAGATCCCAACTCCCCAAACCATGTCATAATTGAGGCTGGTCATAATACCTAGTCCTTTTTACCGTAACTCAGTTACGTCAATTTGTATGGGTCAAAGGAATACAGTTACCGATTAATCGGAGCGGTTTTTCTGTTTGATCTAAGCTATTAATATGATTTAAACTGGTATTCTTAGCATTTCTGTTAATAATATATCTATGATAATCACCCAAACAAACCGTCTACAACTTCGCCATATAACACAATCAGACGTTGGGTTCCTTTTTGATTTATATAACCAAGCGGCATTTATTAAAAATATTGGTGACCGTGGTCTTTCTAGCCTCGCCAAAACTCGAACGTTTATCGAAGGTATTCAAGCGAATTATGATAAATATGGCTTTTGGTTGTTTCTGGTTGAAGATAAACAGACTAAGCAAGCCATTGGTATTAATGGCTTAATTCAACGGGATTATTTAGAGGCACCGGATATCGGCTTTGCGCTCGATCAAAATTGCTGGTCTCAAGGCTATGCACTTGAATCATCTCAAGCAGTGATTGAACATGCGCGCCAATTAAAACTGAATAAACTACTCGCTATCGTTAGCCCGCATAATGTCAGCTCGATAAAATTATTAGAAAAATTAGATTTTGGTTTTGTGAAATATGATCAACTCACCGAGAGTGAAGAGGCTGTTAATCTTTACCAAAGAATGCTAACTTAATGACTTGTTTTTCATTTACGTCCGATAGGCGACATTTGAGAACGGACACCCACAAAAAAACAAACCTTTTATTGCCATACAAAAGCTACAATGTTATTATTAATGTTATAACATTTTGAGATAAGTATGCTTGATTTAAAAATTAGACGCATTGGAAATTCATTAGGAGTTGTCCTGCCCAAAGAAGCGATTGCCTTATTAAAAGTAAGTGATGGTGATAAAATCCATTTAACCCAAGGATCCGATGGCACTTTACGCCTGACGTCTTATGATCCGGAATTTGAAAAGCAGATGGAAGCGGCCTTAAAAGGCATGAGTCAATACCGCAATACCTTAAGACAGCTGGCTAAATGAAATTACCAAAGTGGCTAAAGCAATCGGTCATTGAAACCTTACATGATATGCAAATTGCTGAGCATGGCGGCTTGCCCGGGATAAGAGACAAAGGCTTATTGAGTTCAGCTTTGGCCAGACCTCAAAACCTGTATGAGTATGCGTCTGTTTCTATTTACCAACTGGCCGCAGCTTATGCCTTTGGCCTCGTTAAAAACCATCCTTTTAACGATGGTAATAAACGCACAGCGCTTTTAGCCGCTTACACCTTTTTAAAAATCAACAACATGACTTTAACTGCACCGGAAGCTGAAACCACTGCCATGGTAATTGCCCTAGCTGCCGGTGAAATAGATGAAGATGGATTTGCTGACTGGCTTCAAAAATATGCTGTCACCGAGATCGGTTAATTTGAATACAGATTCTTTAAAATGCTCAAAATAGATTTTATCCTAAACTACACTGCTCTTTCCTCAACCTTACCCAACAAGCAATCCAACACATCAGCCGGTAGTTGACTCAAACTTGTTTTTAACCCTTCACTCAGTTCAAAACTGTCACTGAGGTTGTCGATGGTTTGTTTGAGGCTGTGATTAAGGATTTGCTCGAATAAGGACAGACACAGGGATTGCCAATTTTGGTTGGCTTGATCAGCAGTTAGGCTGGTTATTTTTTTCGGACTTTCTTTTATCTCTTGTCGCATGGCTTGTATAAACAAGCGCAATCGTTGTAATTGCTGCCGCTGAAAGCGACTTTGGGCGCGGTCGTTGATGTATTGCTTGGCGCTTTTGAAATAGCCGTCGACCCAGAGGCTGCGCTCAATGGCGTCTTGAAGTTGTAGAACTGAAGGCCAAGGGGCGGCGCCTTGTTTGTGGATTAGATGGCGTATGATTTGTGCTTGTAGTTTTGTTTGTTTTTCGCGGCTGAATTCCTTGTGTTGTCGACGGATGGTGGAGAGGGTTCGCTGTAGCCGTTCAGCATCAAAGTCCATTTCTCGCAAATCACGTTTAATGATGCGTTCGGGAATTTTAGTTTGTTCAAGAAATGTGTTTTTGGGGTAGGGGCTCATTTGGACACCGGATTTCATCATAAGATTATTAATATACTCATTACTATCAAAGCATGCATTGATGTAAATCAATCTGAGTACTTTCGGCCTATTCTGCAGAAATTGACTCAATGCTATACTGATTGCATTTAATCTGAACCATTCTTACTTATGACTAAAAATATCAAAATACAATTTAAATCCCGCTTTCCAATGGCTTCATTAGTGGTTTTATTGCTAAGTGGCTTAGTCAGTCTGTCAAGCCAAGCTAAAACTGCCAACAACGATATCAAAACACAATTGGCTGCTTATGGCGAAGCTTTGGCGATACATAATCGGGTTCTAGGTACCTGGGCTTTATACCAAGGTGAAGATACTGTTTTTAAACAAAGTTTGGTACCCAATGAAAAAGGCAGCGGTATTGTTATCGATCAATCTGCCAAAGTGCTGCAATACAAAATCGGTTCCATCAGTAAAACCTTTACCTCGGTTATTACTTTTAAATTGATTGAAGCCGAGAAACTTAGTTTGGATACCAGCTTGGCACAATTTTATCCAGAAATCACCAATGCTGCAGATATTACTATCGGCCAAATGCTGAACCATCATTCGGGTATAGGCAGTTATACCGACAGCGAAGATTTTTTAAGCTATTACCAAAAGCCACAAAGCCAAGCCCAAATGGTTAGCCGAATTGAGGCTTTACCGGCGGCTTTTAAACCCGGTGAAAAAGCAGCTTACAGCAACAGTAATTTCCTGTTATTGGGCTATATTTTGGAGCAGGTTAGTGGCCAAAGTTATGCGGATCTATTCAAAGTCCATATTACCGAGCCTTTAAAGTTAAAGCATACTTTTTACGGCAGCGATGACCAGGTTAAAGACATTCAGTCATATCAATGGATTAACGATTCTACTGAATGGCAAGTCATTCCAAATTGGAGTCTATCAGTAGCCGGAGCGGCCGGGGCAGTAATTTCTACTGCCGATGATTTACATCTTTTCTTTCGTGGACTATTTAAGGACCAATTAATATCCGCCAAAAGTCGAGAGCAGATGCTAAAACTGACCGATGATTTTGGTTATGGTATTTTTGAAACAGATTTCATGGATGGTGAAAAGAAAATTATCGGCTTCTGGCATAACGGCGGTATTGAAGGTTTTGCCAGTCATGCGAGTTACTTTCCAAGTGTTGATATGACTGCTGTGGTGTTAAGCAATGGCATATACAAAAGTTCGATAGGCGACTTAAACCAAGCAATAAAAGACGCCTATCTCGGCCTATCGCTACAATCAAAAATAGAGGCTTTTGATATTAAAGCAGAACAACTCAAACCCTATACCGGCTATTTCAAAAGTGAAACCAGTCCACTAGATATTGAGGTCTCACTGCTTGACAACCAACTTATGGCACAAGCCACCGGCCAAGGTGCTTTCCCTTTAACACTGGACGGTGATCATCGTTTTACCTTTAAGTCAGCAGGTATTGAAATGCTGTTTAGCGAAGATTTTAATGGCTTTACCTTAAACCAAGGTGATAACCACACGCCCTACCAACGAAACGATGCCGACGCGCCTAAAACCGTCGAGGTCGATCAAGCCATTTTACAAAGTTATGTTGGCGTCTATGCGTCAGACTCCTTTCCCTTGGATATCACGGTAACCTTAAAAGACGGCCAATTACACGCCCAAGCCACCGGCCAAGGGGCTTTTCCACTCGCTGCACAAAGTGCAACTGAGTTTACTTTCGCAGCCGCCGGCATCGACATGGTATTTGATGCTGAAAATAACAGCATGCGTTTTAGCCAAATGGGTAATAACTTTGAAATGCAGAGAAAAGCGGAATAAAAAAGTTATATTAAAATTAATGGTTTTAAGTACTGTGCCAAGTACGAACTTGGCACAGTTTTTTCACAATTCTTAACCACTTATCAAGCACGCTAACCGTTTATACAGTTTTTCACCGACTTTTAATATTCAGACCTATACTTCGTTTTATTATTAATCTTTGGAGTCTGTATGAAATTAGTTATTCTTTTTAGTCTGTTAGTATCTGCACCCTTATTCGCCGCTAAATATGATTTTGGTGTCGAAGTACATGGTGAAGGTACACCGATGCTGTTAATTCCGGGCTTAAGTAGTTCCGGTGCTGTCTGGGATGACACGGTAGTCCGTTATAAAGACCGTTATCAAATGCATGTGGTGACTTTACCGGGTTTTTCCGGTCAGCCGCCAATGGCAGAAACTGAACCGTATTTAACCCAAGTTCGAAACCAGTTATTGGCTTATATTGATGCCAATGAGCTCAAGAACCCAGTGGTTGTCGGTCACAGTCTGGGTGGTTTTACCGCACTTTTGTTGGCTATTGAACGACCTGCTTCATTTAGCCAACTGGTGATTGTCGATGCTGTACCTTTTATACCGGCCTTAACCATGCCCGGTGCTACGGAAGAAAATTCAAAAGCCATGGCTGATATCATGAAGACAAATATGGACAAGCAAGATGAAAGTCTCCATGCGGCTTCTTTAGATCAAATTTTAGCGAGTATGATTACCGATCCTGAGCATATTAAAATCGCCAAGAAATGGGGCATGGACAGTGATTCGGACAGCGTTTCACAGTCTATGTATGAGATGATGACCACCGATTTACGTCAGAAAATATCAGTTGTTAAAACACCTACTTTAGTAATGGGTTCTTGGATTGCCTATAAAGATTACGGCATGAGTCATGAACGCTTAGCTGCCAGTTACAGTGGCCAATATGCGGCCATGGAAAACTATACTTTGGTGATTACCGATACCGGCAGACATTTTATTATGTGGGATGATCCTGACTTTTATTTTGCTAAAATGGATGCTTTCTTAACTGGAAAATAAGTCCTCTATGAAGTCATCGAAATTATTTTGGCTTATTAATGCAGCAGGTTGGTTTGTCTTCCTGCTGCTTACCGGCTTATTTTTTAGCGCCTTAAGTGGCCAACTTACTATAAATAGTTTAGCTATCCAGTTATTTGCTTGGTGTTATTATGTACCGGCATCGGGCTTGGTTCGGCGGGTAATCCATCACTGGGATTGGTTTAATCGGAAAAACCATGGGCACTTGGTTGTTGTCCTTATCGGTTTGACACTGTTGCTGGCCATTATTGGTCAGTTTTTAGTGTCCTTGTTTATGATGTATGGCCTTCACATTATGACCTGGCAGACTTATTCAGTTCCGGTATTAATGATGACCATTGCTCAAAACTGGATTGTTTTGTCCTTATGGACTTTGTTGTACTTAGTGATTGGTCAGAACCGTACCAAGCGACAACAACAATTACGAGAAATAAAACTGCAATCGGCACTGCATAAGGCAGAGCTATTGGCACTTAAAGCCCAACTCAACCCGCATTTTATTTTTAATTGTCTTAATAACATGCGCGCCATGACCCTTGAAAATGCCGAAATTACTCGAAAAATGATTACCCACCTGTCAGAGATTCTTAAATATTCCTTCCGTTTTAGTGAACAGACGCAAGTAATGGTGAGTGAAGAGTTGCAACATGTGCGTAATTATCTGGCCTTAGAAACCATACATTTTGAGCAGCGTTTGCGACATGATATTCAGGTCGATGATGCCACTTTGGATTATCTCATTCCACCTATGAGTATTCAGTTACTGGTTGAAAATGCCATTAAACACGGCATTGCCAACAACCCGAATGGCGGCGATATAAGGATTCATATTACATCTCTTGAAAATCACCTACAGATAACCGTTATTAATGACGGACAACTAAAAAAACATAGCGATGGAAACGGTATCGGTCTAAAAAACTTACGCCAACGATTACAGCTGTTCTATCAAGATCAGGGCGAGTTAAGCTTGCAAAATGATGGGCCAAAGCATGTTAAGGCCTGTTTAATCATACCGACAATCCCCACGACCGAATCAGTACAATAAATCATGACCCAAACCGTAAAGTCCAAAGTACAAATAACCGCTTATATTATTGACGATTCTCGTTTAGCTCGCCAGGAATTGAAACATCTGCTCAAGCAACATCCTAGTATCAACGTTACCGGCGAAGCGGCCGATGGCGAACAGGCTTTGACCCAAATTGATGAAGCCATGCCTGATGTGCTGTTTTTAGATATTCAAATGCCCGGCATGGATGGTTTTGAATTACTGCAACAGTTAGAGCATGTACCACAGGTAGTGTTTGTCACTGCTTATGATGACTACGCCTTAAGAGCCTTTCAACACAATGCCTTGGA
>CAJDWB010000019.1_pt1 | contig 11761 bp, 15 predicted proteins | sample 7391501 | NCBI WGS metagenome assembly CAJDWB01 (sample SAMEA7055733, study PRJEB34461) | soil metagenome | biome: terrestrial ecosystem; feature: Peninsula; material: soil | place: Antarctica | collected 2016 | reverse complement strand
TTCGCCCTTTGATAATGAGCAAGGAAATTATGCCGGCGCTGTTTTTGTTTATGATGAACAAAATGCTTGGCAGAGCTTTCAAAAATTAATTCCTACTAATGTTGCAGATGATACTCGTTTTGGTCTCTCAATAGCGTTGGATGGTAATACCTTGGCTGTGGCGGCACCAAATGAGAAAATTAATGGTATATCTGTTGGTACGGTCACTATTTATGAATTAATTAATAATTTATGGACTCAAGTTTTAACGATACAGCCGAATGAGCTTATTTCAGAAGATCAATTTGGGATAAAGGTGGCACTTGATGGTGACCACTTAATGATTGCATCCAGAAAGAGTAATGACTCCGATGGTGGTGAAGTCAGTATCTATAAAAAAATTAATTCTACTTGGGAGTATCAGCAAAGATTTACTGATTTAAATAATAATTATCAATATATTGGTAATGAAATTACCATTAAAGATGGTTTGGCCGCAATTAGCATGGTTTCTAAACCTGCAAATTCAGGTGCTGTGAGTGTGATGGAGTTTAATGGTATTAATTGGGATTTTGGTCAATTACTTTACCCAGCTGATTTTACTGCATCCAATCATTTTGGATCATCTATAGAGATTGAGGAAAAGACTATTTATATTGGTACTCAAGCTAATAAAATTTATTCTTCCGATCAACTGGATCATATTGGATTAGGTGCCAGCTTATCATTAATAGGAAATAATCTATGTATGGGTGCGCCGTTTGATAGCCAGCGTGGTCCTCAAGCAGGCGCAGTCTATTGTCAGAAAAGTGATGTAATTTTTATCTCTACTCTAGAGTAGATCAGGTTGGGGTAAGGCAAATAGTCAAGAACAGGAGCTTAGTTTGTTCTGATTTTACTAGCATAATAGTACTATTTTTTTAAGTTGTAGTACTCAAAAGAACATAAAAATAACATGAAATTAGCTAACAAATGTATCTGTAAAATTTTACCTGAGAATGCTGGTACATTAGCTGTCATGGCATTACTGTTTTCTGTGGCTCCAAACGCAGCAGCATCAAATATGGGTAACTTATCTGCGGCAATAGCGGTATGGGCAATAGGAGCGAGTGTCGCTTTTCTAATTTCACTTATTTTTGCTTTGAAAAGAAATCAAGATGGAACTCTGGCCGGCTTAGAGAAAGGTAAGTTCTTTTTGCTTTTTTCGGTTCTATTACTTATTGTTTTCGTTGCTGGAGTGGGCGCTATTTTTATCTTCATGAAGTCAGCCGGTGTAAATTAAGGATAGGTTGGGGTATGCCCGTCCATTTTAACGACTCATTAAAATTAATTACAGGCCTATAGGTAGACTAGTGCTCCAATATACCTTCACAACATTAAAGCTTCTTTTTACTAATGCGTTTGAATGCCTGTGTTAAATAACAGCTTAATAAAATAAAAAAATCATCAAAATTAGGTTGGTTAGTGTGAATGCTCTATAATTATCTTTCATAATGGCAACCATCGAAGACTAACTGAGGATATTATGGCTAAGAAAAAAACACTAAAAGAAGCATCTGCTGAAAAACAATCTCCACCACTGGCTGAATCTTTGGCGGGTTCTGCCAATGAAATTTGGCTGGCCGGTTTAGGCGCCTTTGCCAAAGCCCAAAGTGAGGGTAAAAAGATTTATGAGAAATTGATTGAGCAAGGTAAAGATTTTGAGCAGGCGTTTAAATCACAATCTCAAAAAACCAGCAAAGACATTAAATCGACTGTCAATACCAAGGTTGATTCAGCTAAGAAAAAGGCCGCTGAAAGTTGGGATAAACTGGAAAATGTTTTTGAGACTCGGGTTGAGAAGTCGTTGCATAGATTAGGTGTACCGACCAATAAAGAGCTGGATAAATTGGTAAAACGCATCGAGCAACTGACTGAACAAGTGAGTCATCTTACGGCAAAGCAGCCTAGAGCCAAAACTACTGAAACCAGCAAAGCAAAGACGCCGAAGAAAGCGGTACCTAAGAAAACGGCAGTTAAGAAAGTATCCACTAAAAAATCTTCGGATGAAACCAAAGCGGCGACAACACCAAAACCAGCTGCTGACGGTAACAAAAACACCACTAAGAAAACGGCCAAGAAAGCCACTAAGAAAACTACTAAGAAGACATCAACTAAATCAAGCTAAAAAGCACAGATATTATTACAAGCCGGTTAAGTTCAGCTTAACCGGTTTGAATGGTTTGCTCGAGAGCGTCCAAGGAGTGATTTAACCGTTCGGACCAAGTCATTGGGCTGACTTGATTTTCAATATAATCATTTAAACAACGTTCGGAGACTGCTAATTTGGCAGTATCCAGCTCTAAACCGTGACGTGCTAATATGGGTTGTAACTGCTGTTGCTGTTGTTGCAAGTGACGCCGGGTTACTTGATAAGCGTAGGCACACAACTCATCTCTTTTTGAATAGCTAAATAGATTAGAAGTGAAAAGCTTTTCATCTTCGGCATCCGGCTCAGCCAACAAAATATCTGATTGCGGATACAGTGATTCATATTTCTCTAAACCTGATTTCAGTCTCGATTGCACGATAGAACGAAAAGTTTGTGATAGCACCATCGGTAAACCACCGGCTTCCAAGCCTTTCTGAGTAGTTTCCGGTGCTCGATAAAATGGTACGATGGGGTTTACTGCAAATAGTAACTGGGTGTTTTGTTTGAGTGCCGCTGAGGCATTCATGGTACGTCTTAAGGCGCCATCGACATAAAATTTACCGTTAATTTTTACTGGAGAGTATAAGCCGGGTAAAGCAGAAGAAGCTTGTACTGCTATAGAGATAGGTACGGTTTCATTCGATTGATTGCCAAAGCCGGCAATTTTACCGGTGTTTAGCTCACAAGCTACAATATAAAGCTGTTTGTCTAATTTCCGAAAATCATTAGTTTGGCCGTAGTTTAATAATACCGACTGTAAAAAATGTTCTAATTTTTTATTATTGAATATACCTGTTGGCAATGCAGTTCCCAGGCTTTCTAATAAATCCACAATACCCATTTTTAATGGGTTTTTTGCCCATTTAAGTAGTGTTTTGGTAAACAGTGCCGGAGACCTGGCTAAGTTAAGAAAGTAATCACGATAAGCCGGTTGTAGAAAATGATCTGGGTTAAATGGAGTTAAGGTTTTATTGCTAAAAACGAATATCTTTAACATTTGTCGTAAATTTATACCGTTGGCCAAACCGGCAGCCAAAAAAGCACCGGAACTGACACCCACATAAACATCCAAATCATGTATGTTGAAATCTATAGTATGGTCTTCAATGGCGGCTAAAGCCCCCAATTCATAAAAGCCACCTAAAGGTCCGCCACCGGCTAAGGCTAAGCCAAATTTACGATTGCTAGTGACAGGCTGTACTGCTGGTTTAATGGTAAACATGGCATTATTATAGTCAATATAATAATAAGACTCCAATTCAATCCATCATCAATCGTAAATTATTTAATTCAATATGCTAAGATATTATGAAAAAAGTGGAGCGTTAAAATGATAATCAAATTATTACTGGTTGATGATCATGATATTGTCAGAACCGGACTGAGAATGGTGATTGAAAAAATGTCTGGCATTAAGATAGTAGGTGAAGCAAAAGATGGTCAGCAAGCCATTGATATGGTTGCTGAACTTAAGCCTGATGTTGTTCTTATGGATATCAATATGCCACATATTAGTGGCTTAGAGGCCACTCGAAAAATCACTGAAGCCGATCCCTATGTACGTATTATTATTTTAACAATTCATGCCCAAAATCCTTATCCAAAACAATTGCTTGATGCCGGAGCCAATGGTTATTTAACTAAAGGTTGTATCGCAGAAGAATTGGAAACGGCCATTCGTAAAGTCTATGGTGGTCAACGCTATGTAGGTGCTGATATTGCCCAACAGATGGCTTTATCTATGTTGCCCGGTGGTAAAAACAATTCACCCTTTGATAGCATGACGAAACGCGAGATAGAGGTAGCCATGCTATTGGTGCGTGGTAAAAAAGCCAGACAGATTGGTAAAATATTGGGACTCAATGAAAAGACCGTAGCTACCTACAAATACCGAATTTTAGATAAGTTGGAGCTTGATAATGAAGTGCAGTTGACTCATATGGCGATTCGAAACGGGCTATTGGATGCCAAAGAAATCAGCCAGGATGATTAATCATTAAATAGTGACATTGATTATATTAATGTCAAAAGTAAGTTACTTTATAAAAAACTGAGTTTGTTTTGCACTCACTTGGTTGCCTTTATTATCTGCATTGTATTTTTTGACGAAGGGATGAATGGGGCTACCTAAAGCCGTAACTCCAATGTTGCTATTATTATGGGAAATATTATTGCTGTTGTTGTAAATTTATATTTTAGCTTAATAGCATTATTTAGGAAAGCAGGGTCTCTTGCTGAAAGCTAACAATCTACTCAAGCAAAATAATGAATAAATAATATCTGATAAACTCTTCTAGAAAATAACTATAGAATTAATTAAATTCAAAGTGGTGATTAGTAGCATATATAAAGGATGCTATTTGTATTGTGTTTGGTGTACAATGCGCGACTATTTCAAGTAGCGGTCGTTTTTGACTAAATATTCGAACGCCGTAGCAATAAACCGCTAAAAAAGCTTAAAAATAGCTGTTAACTCGGGACATTTTCTTATAAAATTGCTCGTCTTTTTTAGTGCCCTGAATTTTTTTGAGGAAAATATGGTTAAAATTAAACTGATTAGACACGGTGCCAAACGCGCACCTTTCTACAAAGTTGTGGCCACCGATTCGCGTTATGCGGGCGACGGTAAAGCATTGGAACGGTTGGGTTTTTATAATCCGTCAGCACGTGGACAAGAAATTAAGTTAAACTTAAATGTCGAAGCCATTGATGCATGGGTTGCTAAAGGTGCACAGGTTTCAGAGCGTGTAGGTAAGTTATTAAAAGAAACCCGTAAAGCTGTAGCGACACCAGCCGCTTAAGACTGTGGCTGATGACTTGTTAACCGTTGGTAAGATAACGGGTCATTTTGGAGTACAAGGTGGGGTCAAGGTTTTTTCTTATACCCAGCCGATGGAAAATATAGCAAGCTATGCTGACTGGTATGTGGGCGGGCGGTTATATAAAGGAATAACTGCTAAAAAACACGGTAAAACCATTATTGCCATGTTACCAGAAGTGGATAGTCGCGAAGCTGCTGAGACCTTGGTGGGTCAAATGGTGGCTATTGAAAGACGTCAACTCGTTGATTTGAGTAACGATGACTATTACTGGCATCAACTGATAGGACTTTCAGTTATTGATAAACAAGGAGGTCACATTGGCGTGGTTGATTCAATGTTTGAGACCGGTGCTAATGACGTTATGGTTGTGAAAAATGACAATCAGGATATGCTGATTCCCTATTTATATGGGAAGACTGTGTTAACAGTTGATCTTGATATGGGTCAGATTTGTGTCGATTGGAGTGACGAAGATAATAACTGATAGGTTATGAGTATTTACTTTAATGTCATAACTTTGTTTCCGAAAGAACTCGAAAGCATGGTTAATTGTGGCGTTATTGGTCGTGCCTTGCAGCAAGGATTGATTCACTTGCGTTGTTATAACCCAAGAGATTGGGCTGATAATAAACACCGCAGTGTCGATGACCGGCCTTTTGGCGGTGGTTCTGGCATGGTCATGATGTATGACCCTTTAGTTCGTACATTAGCGGCGATTAAGCAACAGTCGCCAACAACCAAGGTGGTGTTTTTAACACCCCATGGACAAACATTACGGCAAGCGACTTGTAATCGCTTAGCCGAGTTTGACAATGTCACATTGATATGTGGTCGTTATGAAGGTGTTGATCAGCGATTTATTGATCAGCATGTGGATATAGAGTTATCACTGGGTGACTTTGTTATCAGTGGTGGTGAGTTGGCAGCGGCTGTTTTAATAGATGCAGTGTCGCGCCAATTGCCGGGTGTTTTGGGCGGAGTTGATTCAGCTGAAACCGATTCATTTATGGATGGTATGTTGAGTTACCCGCAATACACCCGCTCCGAGTTATTGGGGCAGTCAGGTGTCCCTGATGTTTTGCTCAGTGGTGATCATAAAAAGATTGCTGCATGGCGGCAGGCGCAAGCCATCGCTTTAACAAAACAACGAAGACCTGATTTATTGGAAGGCACCTCTGAGGGTCAAAAGTAACCACTCACGTGCCCGTAAAGAAATGCAAGATTAAATGAGATTGAGTCATGAGTAATATTATAAAAGAGATTGAAACTGCTCAATTACGCAGTGATTTACCAAAATTCAGCCCTGGTGATACCGTGGAAGTCGGTGTAAAGGTGGTCGATGGTGCTCGCGAGCGTGTACAAAATTTTGAAGGTGTGGTTATTGCGGTTAAAAACCGTGGTATCAACTCAGCCTTTACTGTAAGGAAAATTTCTTATGGCGAAGGTGTTGAGCGTGTCTTTCAAACCCACAGCCCCTTAATTGCCAGCGTTACCGTTAAGCGTAAAGGTAAAGTGCGTCGTGCCAAGCTTTATTACTTGCGTGGTCTAGAAGGGAAAGCCGCTCGTATTAAAGAAAAATTGGGCGTTAAGAAATAAACCGATAAGAGAGAATAGCTATGTCAAGAGTATGCCAGGTTACTGGAAAAAAAACCGTCATGGGGAACAATGTTTCTCATGCCATGAATAAAACTCGCAGACGCTTTCTGCCAAACATTCAAACCCATCGTTTTTGGGTTGATAGTGAAGATCGTTGGGTTAGGTTGCGCGTTTCTGCCAAAGGTATGCGAGTCATTGATAAGAAAGGAATTGATGCTGTGTTAGCTGAAATTCGTTATCGCGGAGATAAGGTGTAATTATGCGAGACTTAATTAAATTGGTTTCAAGTGCCGGTACCGGTCACTACTACACAACTGATAAAAACAAAAAAAACACACCTGACAAAATCGCCATGAAAAAATATGATCCGGTTGTCAGAAAACACGTCATTTATAACGAAAGAAAAATTAAGTAAGTTTTATATAAATAATATATAGACAAACTTTATAACGGCAACAAATACATAGGTATTGTTGCTCAATGTCTATAAAGATCAGCATTCATACCTGGGTGCCTGCCATTAATAAAGCGGGTTGATATGATAGGTCTTTATATTGAAATAACCCTAAATTACAGGAAAATTTAAAATATGGCAAATGTAACCATCGAACAGCTACTGGAAGCTGGTGCCCACTTTGGACACAATACCAGATACTGGAATCCTAAAATGGCTCCTTATATCTTTGGTGCCAGAAATAAAATTCATATTATTGATTTACGTGAAACGCAATCATTGTTCAATGATGCCTTGAATTTTATGGGTAAAATTGCATCGCGTCGTGGTAAAGTCATGTTTGTCGGTACTAAGCGTGCAGCCAGCAAAGCAATTAAAGAAGAAGCTCTTCGTTGTGGCATGCCTTTCGTTTCACATCGCTGGTTAGGTGGTATGTTGACTAACTACCAAACCGTAAAAGCATCAATTAATCGCTTAAAAGACATCGAAGCTATGCAGGCAGATGGACGCATTGAACGTTTTGTTAAGAAAGAACAGTTGGACATGGAACGTGAACGTGAAAAGTTGGAAAAAACATTGGGTGGTATTAAGGATATGAAAGGTTTGCCTGATGCCTTGTTCATTGTTGACACGAAATTTGAATCTATTGCTATTAACGAAGCCAAAAAATTAGGAATCCCTGTGATTGCTGTCGTTGATACTAACAACTATTTCAAGGATGTTGATTACATTATTCCGGCTAATGACGATGCCATGAAGGCGATTCGTTTATACGTAGGAACGGCGGCGGATGCTATTTTGGAAGGCAAAGCAGCAATGCAGATTGAAACTAAGCCTGAAGTTGAAGAAGAGAAAAAACCGGTTGCTAAAAAAGCTAAAGTTACTAAAAAAGTGAATACTGAAAAAGCCAAGGATGAAGTCAAGGCAGTTGACAAAGATGAAAGTAAAGAAGCCAAGGTAGACAAGGTTGAAAGTAAGCCGGCCAAAGCAACGGAAGGTGCTGATGACGTTACAGAGAAAAAAGTAACCAAAAAGAAAACCGCAAAAAAAGTGACAACCAAAAAAACAACTACTAAGAAAACTACAACTAAAAAAGTTGTGAAAAAGGACGATGCTGATAAGTAAATAGTTGTTGGCTATTTAAGTTTCGAGCAAGTTTAAAGTTTGATTTGCTCGAGACCAAATTTAAGTAAATTAATAACATAACCGTTTGATCATAGATCAGCGGTTTTTTTAAGTAAGCGAGGTAACGATATGAGTATTACAGCAGCAATGGTTAAAGAATTGCGTGAAATCACTGGTGCCGGCATGATGGATTGCAAAAATGCACTGGTTGAAACTGAGGGTAACATTGAAGTTGCGGTAGATAATTTAAGAAAATCGGGCACAGCAAAAGCAGCTAAAAAGTCGGGTCGAGTTGCCGCTGACGGTATCATTAAGGTTGCAACATCAGCTGATAATAAAACTGCCTACATTGTAGAAATAAATTCTGAAACTGATTTCGTAGCCAAAGATGATAACTTTCTCAAGTTTGCTGAAGGTGTCGTTCAAGTCGCTATGAAGTATGACGTAGACTCTGCTGAAGCCTTAATGGCATGTGATTTCGATGGTAAATCGGTTGAGCAAGCACGTACCGATTTAATCGCTAAGATTGGTGAAAATATTCAAGTTCGTCGTTTGCAAAAAATTACTATTGCTGACGGTCAAGTAGGTTCTTACTTACATGGTAAAAACATTGGTGTAGTGGTAGCAGCTACTGGTGCTGATGGAGACTTAATTAAAGACATTGCAATGCATATTGCTGCATCTAATCCTGAGTTTATAGATGTTGACCAAGTACCCGCTGAGAACCTGGAAAAAGAAAAAGAAATTTTAATGGCTCAAGCTCAAGATTCAGGTAAACCGGCCGAGATTATTGAGAAAATGGTCGAGGGTCGTATTCGTAAATATTTAGCTGATATTACACTCAAAGGACAAGCCTTCATTAAAGACCCCGATATGACAGTCGCCAAATTGTTAAAAAGTAAAAGTGCGGATGTGTTAGAATTTGTTCGTTTCGAAGTAGGCGAAGGTATCGAAAAAGGTGAAGACAACTTCGTCGAAGAGGTTATGTCGCAAGCTCGTGGAAAATGAATCATTGAAATATAAAAGAATTCTTCTGAAGCTATCAGGAGAAGCTTTGTTAGGATCAGAGGATTATGGAATTGATCCTCTGGTTATAAACCGATTATCCGAAGAAATTTCTCGTGTTCATCAATTGGGCGTTGAAATTGGTATTGTAATAGGTGGTGGTAATATTTTTCGTGGTGAAGGTTTAAGCAAGTCTGGAATTGATCGGGTTACCGGTGACCACATGGGTATGCTAGCTACGGTGATGAATGCACTGGCTTTACAAAATGCCTTAGAAAAACAAGGCAATAAAGTTCGCGTCATGTCGGCCATAGGTATCCATGAAGTTTGTGAAGATTATATTCGCAGACGGGCTATTCGACATTTGGCGAAGGGTAATATCGCAGTCTTTGCTGCCGGTATAGGTAATCCATTTTTTACCACTGATACCGCTGCCAGTTTGAGAGCTATTGAAATAGATGCTGATATTGTTTTAAAAGCAACCAAAGTGGATGGTGTATATTCCGCAGATCCGGTTACCCATAAAGATGCTGTAAAATATGACCACTTGACTTACGATGAAGTCATAGAGAAAAAATTAGCAGTTATGGATACATCGGCTGTGGTGTTATGCCGTGATCGCGATATGCCGATTAGAATTTTCAATATTAATCAAGAAAATGCCCTTATGGATATTGTCAAAGGCAGTAATATCGGCACCATAGTGACCTCTTGATAGCTTGGAGTTGTAATGATTAATGAAGCAATAAATGAAGCCAAACAACGTATGGTTAAAACCATCGAAGCTTTGCGTAATGAGTTAAAAGGTATTCGTACCGGTCGTGCTAATACCAATTTATTAGACGGTATTATGGTTGATTATTATGGTTCATCATCGGCGCTAAGCCAAGTCGCTAATGTGGCCGTACAAGATGCCCGAATGCTAACAGTCACACCATGGGAAAAAAATATGATTGAGCCTGTGGAGAAAGCCATTATGTCAGCTAATTTGGGTTTAAATCCAATCAGTGCTGGTATGGTAATCCGTATTCCATTACCACCGTTAACGGAGGAGCGGCGTAAGGAAATGGTTAAATTAGTGGGTCAAATTGCAGAGCATTCAAAAATTGGTATTCGTAATTCCCGTCGTGATGCCAATCAGCAGCTTAAAAACTGGCTCAACGATAAAGAAATCTCTGAAGATGATTTACGTGGTGGCGAAAAACAAGTTCAGCTGATAACCGACGAGTACGTTGCTATAGTCGATAAGATTGTTGCTGAAAAAGAACAGGAGTTGATGGAAATTTAATTTACCATCAGCCGGGAGTGGTTCATGAAAGTTCAGCATGTCGCGATTATCATGGACGGCAATGGACGTTGGGCTGCTCGCAAAAAACGCCCACGTACATGGGGGCACAAAGCCGGTGTCAAAGCTGTCAAAGCGACTTTAGCAGCTTGCGTCAAAGCCGACATTAAACATCTCACACTATTCGCCTTTAGTAGTGAAAATTGGCAACGGCCGGAAGCCGAAGTTTCGCGTCTCATGACTTTATTTTTACAGTCTCTGGAAAAAGAAACACCGGAATTAAATAGCCAGGGTGTTGCGCTCAATTTTATTGGTGATTTGTCTGCTTTTTCTGATAAATTACAAAATAAAATGCAGCAAGTTAGTCAATTGAAACCGCAGGAATTAAGGTTATCACTCAATATTGCTGTTAATTATGGCGGCCGTTGGGATTTAGTGGAAGCGGCAAAAAAGCTAGCTATTCAGCACCGTGAACAGGCGATTAATCTAGCTGATTTCACTGAAACTGATTTTAATCAATTGATATGTCTTGCTGAACAACCTTCGGTTGATATACTTATTCGTACCGGTGGTGAGCACAGGTTATCAAACTTTCTGCTATGGCAGTCGGCCTATGCTGAATTATTTTTTCTTGAAATTTTGTGGCCTGATTTTGATGAACTGACTTTACAAGAGGTCCTACAGCAGTATCATCGCAGAGAACGCCGTTTTGGCCAAACCAGTGAACAGATCAATGCTTAAACAAAGAATCATAACCGCACTTATCTTAGCACCGTTATTTATATTAGCGGTTATTTATGGCCAAAACTATGGCTTTGCGGCACTTATACTGGTTATTACCGCTGCTACTATTTTTGAATGGCTCAGAATCAATCGTTTACCAAATGGTCTGATTATCATTAACGCTTTCATGCTTACTGTAATGACGGCTTACCTGATGCCTTCTGTGACACTGCTTGACGACTACGTTTTGGCTATCTGTTTAGGACTTATTTGGTTACCTGCTTTACTGTGGTTACGTTGTTATCGTTGGGGTTATAAACATTCAGGTTTACAGGTCATGGTAAAGTCTTTATGGGGTGTGGCCGCTATTATCCTATTTGCTTTAAGTATGTATCAATTGCACCAACATGCGCAAGGTATCCTGCGTATTTTAAGTTTAGTCCTATTGGTTTGGGTTGCTGATATTGGTGCTTATATTTCAGGTAAAAGTTTTGGTAAACATAAATTAGCTATTAACATTTCACCTGGAAAAACCTGGGAAGGTGTCTTTGGTGCTCAAATCGCAGTCATGATTTATGCAT
>CAJDWB010000014.1_pt3 | contig 11855 bp, 10 predicted proteins | sample 7391501 | NCBI WGS metagenome assembly CAJDWB01 (sample SAMEA7055733, study PRJEB34461) | soil metagenome | biome: terrestrial ecosystem; feature: Peninsula; material: soil | place: Antarctica | collected 2016 | reverse complement strand
AAGGTGTCACCGCCCTTATTAACAGAGTCCTTTTCATTAGTAGCTCTGCCACCAGACATGGAGTGGACTTTTTCATAGACGCCATACAACGCCACGAAAACGGTAATTAATACCGCCATTACTGTTAAGGCATCTAAAAAAGCAGATAATACCGCAGCTGAAAAAGAAAACATCATCGATAAAATGACTTTATTCTTAACTTTCATTAGAAGTTTGCCGAAGATATAGATGAGAAGAGGCTTCATAAAATATATAAAGCTCACCATAAATACCAACAACATAATAACACCAAGGTTTTGCTGTATTTCAAACCACACGGTTTCCGGTGAAGTTAGGCCCAAAGCCAAAACCGCTAAACCCAGTAAACCACCGGATTGCAAGGGATAACATTTAAGCGCCAAGGCTAAGGTCATAATGAACATCATGATAAATGCCCAACCCATAATCGTTTCACCCAGTATCAGGGTTAAAGGATACGAAGCCAGTAAAAAACCCAGAATTAAAGTTTTAAACCAATTGGGGCTATTGCCTAAAAACTCAGTATAAAAAACTCTTAACATCGGTACTCCATGATTAATTAATTTAAGTCATTGCGAGAAAACAGTCTTAATTTAGACAGCTAATGAAAGTAACTAAAAGCCTCTATTTTTCGCCAAGAGGGCATTTTAGCACGTCTTAAAGGCCTTTTATAAGTTTTCGGATAGAGTTACCCCCCCCAATTCTGGGGGTACCCGTAAACTTGCTTTCAATTTATGCTTTGCGATATATTCTTTTGGAGCATACGATGAAATTTTTATTACTTTTAGTTTTCAGTACCTCACTGGCAGCCCAACCTTGGGAATTGGTAGAAAATATGGCCCCTGCAGAAGCTATGGAAGGCGATTATGGCTCCAGTTCGGTTTTTGCTGGTGATTACCTGGTGGTTTCCTGGCCCAGAACGTTCTCTGGTGGTTTAACTGTAGGCGCTACTCCGCCTGATTCCTGTGGCGAAGTCATTACCTATAAAAAAGTCGCTGATAAATATCAGGAGGTTGCTCGTCTTACAGCCGCCGACTTAACCGGTAACTGTGTCAAAGGTGATGGTTTTGGTTTCGGTTTATCTTATGACAAAGGTCGTTTAGCTATCGGTATGCCAGCCGGTGCTCGCGCCGGTTATGGGCTTCCTGGTGGCGCTACGGATGCCGACTCACGGGTATTTATGACTCATTTTGAAAATGGTAATTGGGTTCTCGATGAAACTTTATTGGCCAATGATATAGGCGCTGGCCGTGGCATGGGCTTTAAAGTGGTTTTAGAAAATGATGTGTTGTTAGTTCATGCCCATGAATATAACTCCATTTATGGCTTCTCTTTTGTTGTCAGTACCGGTGTTTATATTTTCCAAGACAGCGGCAATGGCTTTGTTGAAACCCAAAAATTAAGCGAACAATTTCACTTATATGGTCAGGATTTTGACATTGAAAATAATCAAATCGTGGTCGGTGCCTGGGGTGAGCAAGCCATGACCAAACCCGGCCGAATTTACGTTTATGATAAACAGGGATCAGAATGGACACTAACACAAACCATTAACGATACCCGCAACGCTAATTTAGGCAACAAAATCTCTATTGATGGCAATCTAATGGCTGCTGGTGCAGTACAAGCCGGTGGTAACGGTGCCGCAGTCATTTTCGAAAAATCAGGTGCCAAATGGCAAGAAAAGCAATTTATCAAACCAAATGACAGCGCTTTTAACGACCAATTTGGGATCACTGTTCTGCTCTCTAATGGCGAGTTGATGGTGGGAGCCACCGGTGGTACTAATTCAGGTGTCAATGGTGGTTTCAATGTCGGAGCAGCTTATTATTTTGAACAAAATAGTGCCGGACAATTTACTCAAATTCAAAAATTAGAAACCTTAGATCCGGACCGTGGTGATGATCAATTTAGTAATTTTCTGCTTTTTAATGAAACTGAATTATTTATAAGTGACACCAGTGGTAGCACTATAAGCGACGGCATCACTGAATTGGCTCATTACAAACGCGAAGCAAGTGGCGTACCCGTGAATACACCTTCGGTCAGTTCAAAATCAGCCGGTTTGTGGACGGTTGATGGTGTTAATAACCAAGGAGTTAGTATCGAAATCCTAAACGATGGCCGGGTAGTAGTGTATGCCCAGGTGAATCACGAGGGTGAAATGCTGTGGTTATTTGGTTATGGCGTATTTAACAATAACATCATTGATATCACTGATATCGGTCGCACCTCAGGGGCTGATTTTGGCCAATCCTTTAATCCTTTAGATGTGCAAATTGAGCGCATAGGGTCGGCTGTGATAACCTTATCAGCTTGTCATAAAGCGGAATTATTGGTCGACTTAAATGGCATCAGCACCCAAGGCTATCAGCTGACTAAATCGGTTGAAGTGGTTGGTAATGAATGTACAAATAGCACCAAAGTTTTACCTAATGGCATCTCCGGGTCCTGGTTTGATCCAAGCCGAAATGGTGAAGGCTTCAGTGTCATTATGTTTAAAGACAATAGTCTAACCAAGGCCCATGTTAGTTGGTACACCTATGATCAAGGTAAGCCGTTAACTTTAACCGGTATCGCAGACGTTAATGGCCAAACACTAAAGGTAAATCAATTAATAAGCTTCTCAGGCGCTAATTTCTTATCAGGAACTAGTCAGGTCACTAATCGCGGTCAACTTAATATGACCTGGGATAAATGCCGTACGGCCAAAGTTGACTATGATTTAACCGCGAGTGGTTTGGACAGTGGCACCATGGACTTAGTCCAACTGAGCATTTTAAAAGACACGGACTGTGGCGCATTAACTAAATAAATCGTTCATCGCCCTCAAGGATGAGTCTTAGGCGCTGTGGCTTCTAGCAACAGCGCCTTTGTTCTATTAGAGGATGCCACTCTGGGATGATCTTCTCCAAAAATTTTTATTAATGCCGGATTTGAGTAGTCGAGCAACTCTCTGGCATCCGCATATTTCCCGACTTTCACCAAAGCGAAGGCATAACTGTCAGCGACAATAATACATAAAGGCTGCTCTTTTCCTAATGACTTAAGGCATAAGGGATAAATCTCACGATAAATGGCCTCAATTTCAACAAACTTTTCTTTTTGTTTATATATGGTTGCGATATTGTGAGAAAAATTAATGTGACTATAATCATCCGGTATTTCTGCCTGTTCATTTAAATCTAAAGCTTCTTGGTAAAGGATCATTGCGGCATCCAATTTACCCACATTTTGTAAAGCGCCGGCACGAATATTTCGCAAGATAACAGTATATCGATGGGTCGAACCAACATGCTCAACCATTTGCGGTAACAACTGTTCTGTTATTTCGTCAGCTTTTTCAAATTGGCCACCATGCATATAGGCTGTGGCTTGGTTAATGCGTGCCAATAAAGTGGGCAGACTGTTACTGCCATAATTTTTTTCCATCCCGGCAACCACTTCTTCATATATACCTAATGCATCATCAATACGATTTTGCATGCGCACAGTTAAAGCCAGTTCCTGCAGCAAATCTAAAGTGATTGGATGCAATCGACCAAGCGACTCAGTGGCTTCATTGACTAAACCTACAAATCGACTTTCAGCTTTATCAAACTGCCCCTCTCTGCGTTCAATATAACCCATGTTTTTTTGAATGGTTAGCTTCATTTGCGCCGTGTTATAGGGGCTTTCAACTAAACTGTTTAGAATATTTAAAGCTTTTTCATGGTTGTTATTAACCGAATAATAAGTGGCTTCTTCCAATTTCAATTGATTAACGAGTTGCTTAGTTTCTTGATTGTTAGGATGTTGCTGCAAATAATTATGTAATTGAGATTTTAAACTTTCAATAGCGTTTAATTGTTGTTGGTAAAGACTGGCTCGCCCTAAGGCAATCGTTCTTTGAACACCCAGTTGAAAATAAAGATTATTATGATCAATAAGCTGCGCGAGACCTTTGTCATAATGTTGAATGGCTTCCGGAGTCATCTCCAGAGACTGATAAACATTACCTAAAATAAGTCTTATTTGAGCCGCGACAGTGGGTTCCGGTGATAAAGACTGGTTAATATCATAACGACTACCTTGAACCACTTGTTTAACCGTTAATGTCTCACCTAAGGTTTGTCCCGGATCGGCATTAATAAACAAGTCATTAACAAACGCCACCACTCGACGATTACTTTCTGCCTTCTGTTCTGCCCATGCGCGTGCATCCTTTTCTTTTAACGCGAAAGACACGGCAAAAACCAAACCGGTTAATAAACCAACAAATGCCAAAGCGGTGCCGGTCACCAATGCTTTATTTTTTCTGGCTGCTTGTTTAAGCCAGTACCATTTGGATAAAGTCGCAACTGAAAGCGGTTCATTTTTTAACCACGCCTGTAAATCTTTAATTAATTCAGAAACAGACTGGTATCTTTGTTTATTATTTTTTTCAATGGCATGATGAATAACAGCCGCTAAGCCATCGTCAATGTTCTTATTTAGCGTAAGCAAAGACGTCGGGGTTTGATTAATTATTTCATGGACAGCAGAAAAGAACTGTCCGGGATCAACTTCAATCGGCACACGACCGCAAAGTAATTCGTAAAGTACGACGCCGGCTGCATAAATATCACTGCGCGAATCACTTTTTTCCGCACCAGTAATTTGTTCTGGGCTCATATAAGCCAAGGTACCCATTATCTGACCCGTTTGGGTAAGTTTTGTCAGCTTTAAGGTGGCATCATCGCCTAAAGTCGCGACACCAAAATCCAAAAGCATCGCTTCACCTGATTCGTTAACAACAATATTATCCGGCTTTATATCACGGTGAATAACGCTTTTTTGGTGGGCATACTGCAAAGCTTCCAAAATGGGTAAAAACAATTCCACCACGGCTTTAGGTGATAATTTTTTGCATTTAACATAATCATCAATATGCTCACCATTGACGAAAGTCATAACTAAATAGGGCAGTCGTTGATCACCGGCTATAAACTCACCAAAATCCAAAACTTTAGCAATGTGTGGATGATCTAGCCGAGCCAACACGCGTGCTTCATGTTTAAAACGTGTTAATTGCTCAGCATTCAGCCATATATTAGGTGTCTTTATAGCGCATTGCTGACCACTTTCATCCGCTGCCAGATAAACACGACCATTACCACCACTACCGATTAAGCGGACTAAACGATAGCCCGGAATAGCCGGCATAAACTGATCATCAAAGTCCACAGAAGCATCATTGCTAACCACTTCTAACCAATGTAATTGATCAGGATAATCCTGTTTAAATTGCTCAATTAGGATATCGCGCTGATTATCAGAAGCTTGCCAGATGGCTTTTAAATCAGTTAGTAAAAGTGTTATTTGTGTGTCAGCTGGAAACATGTTATTTCGCATTGCGCTAAAATAACAAATCCTACCATAAAATGATTAAATCAATTTAAACTATTAATGTGTTTAAATTAAGGGAATACTGAATTAATCTAAATAACGGGTGGGGTCAGCCACACCGGCATTAATAAATCCTTGCCGGCGGTGATGGCATGAATCGCAGCGACCACAGGCACGACCTAATGTGTCCGCCCTGTAACAACTGACAGTGAGACCATAATTAACACCCAAGCTTGTTCCTAATTGGATGATTTCTGATTTTGATAAGTTAATTAAAGGCGTTTCAATGGTTAATAACTTTTTGTTTTCGACCGCGGCCACAGTGGCTAAGTTGGCTAGTTTTTCAAATGCGTCTATATAATCTTGGCGACAATCAGGATAACCGGAATAATCAACAGCAGTAACACCAATATAGATAGCTGAGGCAGTAACTACTTCAGCAAAAGCCAAAGCAGTTGAAAGAAAAATCGTATTGCGTGCCGGCACATAGGTGGTTGGAACAGACTCTAAACTGGCGTCGTAATCAGGTACTACCATGTTATCGTCAGTAAGCGAAGAGCCACCAAAGGCAGTTAAGTCGATAGTGATGACTTTATGATTAAGCGCGCCACCTTCAGCAGACACAAGCTGGGCTGCATCCAACTCTGCTCGATGCTTTTGGCCGTAATCAACCGCCATGGTGTAACAATCAAAGCCTGCATCTCGTGCAACCGCTAAAGCAGTGGCAGAATCCAGCCCGCCGGATAATAAAATAACAGCTTTTTTAATCATGGTAATTTAAATAAAGAATCTTAGGTACCTGGGGTATTGCCCCACAATACTTTGTGTAATTGAATTTGCATTCTTACCGGCAGATGATCTGCCAATATCCAAGCAGCTAAATCAGCAGGTGGCAAGATATTAGCCACCGGCGAAAATAATACCTCACAATGACTATTAATTTCGTACTTTTGTACGGTTTCAACCGCCCATTGATAATCTTTTTTATCCGCGATAACAAACTTAACCTGATCTTGATTGCTCAACAACTGCATATTACTGTAATCATTTTTCAGCATTTCACCAGAACCGGGTGCTTTTAAATCAATGATTTTAATGACTTTCGGATTCACTTTCGCAACCGATAAAGCACCGGCTGTTTCCAAACTGACGGTATAACCACCATCAATCAATTTATCCAACAACTGGTGTACGCGTTTTTGCGCCAATGGCTCACCACCGGTGACACAAACATAAGGTGTTTTATGTTTAACCACCTCGGCCAAAATAGCATCAAACTGCATCCATTCACCGCCCTGAAAAGCATATTCCGTATCACACCATACACAACGTAACGGACAGCCAGTTAAACGTACAAAAACTGTTGGCAAGCCGCTTAAAGTACTTTCACCTTGCAACGAATAAAAAATTTCGTGAATTTTCAGCTGCTCGCTGCGGTCACTGCTCAATTGATTTTACCTTCTCGCTTTAATAGATTTAAGCGGTTTTGCGCTAACCGAGCTTCTGAACCATTTGGAAAAGTTTGTATGACCTTTTCTAAAGCCGCTTGTGCTTGCTGATAATCTTCCAGCTCATGATAGGTGTAGCCAATTTTTAACAAAGCATCGGCTAATTTACTACTCAACGGAAAGTTATTTTTTAAATTCTGAAAAGCCGCTAAAGCCAATGGATATTTACGGGTAACATAATAACTTTCACCCAACCAATAGTAGGCATTATCGGTTAACTGATGATTCGGGTAAGTTTGAATAAAATCTTCAAAGGCTCGTGCCGATTCATTAAAACGCCCTTGTTTCAGTTGATTAAAAGCATCCTGGTAGCGAGCTGCTATGGCAGGATCGACACTGTCATTTTGCGAGCTCACAGCGCTATTACTTAAGGTATTGGTGGTTAACTCCGCATCTATTGGTTCTCGCACTTCTACTTCTTCAACAATTACTTTAACCGAATCAGTATTTTCATTCGCAGCACTATCAACAGTTAACTCATTATTGGCCGGAACGCTCACTTTATTAAGCTGTTCAATATGGGTCAAACGACTATCCATATCCACATACAATACTTTTTGTCGTTCTTTTAGTTTTTCAATTTGATGGTTTTGCTCTTCCAAAGTACCTTGCAGTTGAGCAATTTGGCCTTGTAATTGCTGGATTTGTATAACCAAATCGCCTGCATTAGCATTACCGCCGGACTGTTGTTCAAGCATTTTTAAACGATCTTGAATAGACAAATTTTGACTGTTGGCGGATAAACTAAATGCCGCTAGAAAGAATAGGGTAAACATGGATATTTTTTTCATGGTACTGCCTCAAACAATTAAAAAACCCGACAAGGTGTCGGGTTTTTGGACTTACAAATAACAGTAAAGTTTATTTGGCTGTATAAACAAGCACAGCACGTCGATTTTGTGACCAGCATGACTCATCGCTACAAGTTGCTACCGGACGTTCTTCACCGTAACTGACAACATTAATCTGGCTATCTGACGCACCTTCGGCACGTAGCAAATTAGCTACTGCGTTACCACGTCGCTCACCCAGTGCTAAGTTATACTCACGTGAACCGCGTTCGTCAGCATGACCTTCTAAAGTCATACGAGCCGAAGGGCGTTCGCTTAAATAGCGACCATGTAAGGCAATGATGTTACGAAACTCAGAACGAATCGTTGATTGATCAAAGTCAAAATAGATAATACGCTTAGACAATAAGCTGTCAGGATTATCTAAATCTTCAGGGTTACAACAAATCGGGCCGGTACGAACAGGGGTAGTATCAACCACATCAGGTCGATCGGTTGTGCCCGTGTCTGAATCTGGTTTTACGTCATTCTTTTTACAGGCGGTAAAAGCCACAGCAATTAACAGGATAATACTTAGTTTTGTTATTTTATTCATATTCGCTCCAAGGCGTGTGTATTTAAATGCGTTCAACCCCATAGTTTACAACAAATGCCTAATAATGAAATGTTTTTTTGTAGATATTTGACAATTTATTACCACTTTTACAGTAACAAACAACCATTCAATAAAAATTGAAACAAACGTTTGATATATTATTAAAATTATGATATAAATTTTAACCGCTAATCAATGCACAATCTTTAATACCTAAGGGTCGTGCTATTACATTATAAAAAAGAGGAGTCATCAATGAAAAGCAAATTAGGGGTACTATTGTGCCTATTATTTTTAGCGGCGCCCGTATGGGCTAATACCGGCGTGGCTTTTGTCCATGGCACCGGCCATCAAACCAATGCGGCAGCTGACTATTGGCAATGGGACACTATAAATTCTATTCGCCAAGGACTGTCCAATCAAAACAACTATGTGGTGATAAACTGCGATTTTGAGCAGTATATGTGGGATAGTCGTGCCAGTGGCTGTTTAGCCGGACAGCTCACTACTTTTATTAACCAGAAGAACATTACTGATTTAGTGGTTATTACCCATTCAAATGGCGGTAATGTGATCCGTTGGATTATGTCCAACCCCACATGGGATTATCGCTATCCCAATATCATCAATAAAATTCGCTGGGTGAATGCCTTAGCCCCTTCATCGAAAGGTACACCACTTGCTAATGCGGTTATGCAAGGCAATGTGTTTGAATCTTCTTTGGGATGGTTATTGGGCTATAAAAGTGATGCGGTACGCATGCAGCAAACTTCTTGGATGTCGCTTTACAACAGTGAATACTTGTTTGGCACTACAGGACGACCGGCCTTACCAAAAGGCTTCTGGAATGTCGTAGGTACAGATGTAAGAAGTTCACCTTTTAATAGCAATTCATACTGTGGTGGCTATACTCAAAATCTAGGTCTAGAAATAACTCAATCCTGGCTTAATTCTTGTTCGGATGGCTTTTTAGAATGCTCATCCCAAGCCGGTGCCGGATATACTTGGTTTTATGATACCTCACGTACGAACGGTAAAGCACCATTAAGCCATAACCAATCACGTCGCAAATGTCTTGGGCTTGACGTTATCTTAAGAAATGATATTTAATCCATCGGAGCATGACATGAAACACTATAAAATTATCAGCATGTTAAGCCTGCTGGGCTTAGCAAATTTAACTTCAGCACAAGTCGATGCCAATTGGCTTGAATCCCCTAAACAGATTCCATTATTAACAGCTGTAGCTACTAAAGCCTTGGCTAAGCCGGTTAATCATGAACGTACACCGATTACTTATAATTACAGCTTAATTGGCACCGCGCCATTAAATTATAATAATCAAGGTTATGTGGCCGAGTCAAAACAGTACTGGTTGAACGCCAAAGCGGGGCAACTCAATAGCGGCATAAAGCTACCGATTACTTCGGATTTAGCCGTTATCCGCATAAACCCCTTACAGCAGTTAAAGTCATCCGGTGGTCTCAATCAAAACCAGGTAAAAGTGACCCAGTTTGATCAAGAGTTAGCAGTTAGCTCCTTTGTCAGTGGCGATCAACTGAAAGCGACAGGCATGTCTGTGACCGATCAAACCGTTGCATTTAAAGTCAATACTGTGCCCGGAGAACTGACTTTAATGCTAAGCGGAGCAGTCAAATCAACCGGCGATTATGTGATCCATGTGTTTGAGCCCAACAGTGATTACAGCTTGCAGCTACAAACCAAGCAGACACAGTTTAATAGTGAAGAAGCATTCAAGGTTCAAGCACAAATGCAATCATCCACTGGACCTTCTGATATGAATATACAAGCTTATATTAGTCAGCCCAATGGTGAAAAATTTTCCGATTTAAAATTTAAAAAATCCACTAACGGTGATTACGAAGCCCAGTTATCAGCCTTACCTGGACGCTCATTAGCACACGGTTTATGGGAAATTCACAGTATCGCTTCAAGTGAAATCAACGGCCTAAAAGTCATGCGTGATGTCTCATCAGCATTTGCTGTAGAAATGCCTACAGCACGTTTTAATCGACAATTGGTGGTTGAAGCAAAAACCATGAATATCGGTTTGGATGTTGCTATCGAAGGTCGATATGAAGTTAGTGGAGTGTTATCAGGATTTACTAAAGACGGTATCAAACAGCCGATTGCGATGTTAATGACAGCCAAATGGCTGACCACCGGCAGCCATCAGCTGGGTCTCGATTTACCGATGAAGCTAATCAAAGAATCCGGTTTACAAGATCCCTTTTTGGTGGAGCAAGTCAGCTTGAAGAATCAAACCTTAATGGTACCGGTACAACAGGTAAACGCCGGTATTCAGGTTCGATTACCAACCAGAGAATTAACTGATTTAAGGTAATTATTAAATGTCATAAAAAACCCGAGATTTAGTCTCGGGTTTTTTATGTTTAAAATAACTGGAAAGTTACCTTAAAGTTCGTCCTTAATCCGAATCGGACCTTGGTTTTTAGGGTTTTTACCCTTTACGCTTGCATAGAATGCACGTACCAAATCCATATCAGCTTTAATGTTTCCGGTAGGCATAAAACGTCCGCCTAATTTGATTTGTTTCTCGTCAAAATTTAAAGTTGCCATGACAATCGGTACGCCGGCTCGATAAGCAATATGATAAAAACCAGATTTCCATTCATCTAAATAACCACGAGTACCTTCCGGTGACATAGCCATAATTAAATGAGATCTTTGTCCAAACTGCTCAACCATTTGCTCAACCATATTGAGCTTTTTTTTGCGGTAAACTGGAATACCACCTAGCCACCGAAACCACCAGCCAAAAGGGCCTCTAAACAAACTGGATTTGCCTAAAAAGTTAGCCTTTAAACCTATCGCTGATTTTGCCAATAAACCATAAATAAAATCCCAATTACTAGTATGAGGAGCCACAATCAACATATATTTCTTATCATCGGGTACGTTATTTTCTATCCGCCAGCCCAGCCACTTTAAAATAGTTCGTGACAATGTTTTCACAGCTAATCCTCGACAAATGGTTCAGTTTTTGAGGCCACTAAAGTAAGAATATCATATTGAGCAACAACTTCTTGGTTCTGATTACTGGCAATGATATCCCAGCGAACTTCACCGTAACCTTTGCCGCGACGATAGGCTTTTTGCTTACAAGTAAATTGAATGGTGATGTCATCACCCGGATAAACCGGCTCAGTAAAGCGTAAATCATCAAGTCCGTAATTGGCAAGCACCGGACCTTCTGTGGGCTCAACAAACAAACCGGCTGCCATTGATACAATAAAATAGCCATGGGCCACTCGCTGATCGAAAAAGGGATTTCTGGCAGCGGCATCCGCATCCATATGAGCGTAAAAATAATCACCAGAAAGAGCAGCAAACGCTTCAATATCATCCAAAGTAATGGTTCGGGTGGCTGTGGTTATTGACTGACCAATATGCAGTTCTTCAAAATACAGCTTAAATGGATGTTGTGGCGGTTTCGTGGTTTTGGCGCCGGGCAGATACTTGCCCATAATACGCGTTAAAGTCGTCGGCGAGCCTTGCAAGGCCGTCCGTTGCATATAATGAAGCACCCCACGG
>CAJDWB010000013.1_pt1 | contig 11882 bp, 8 predicted proteins | sample 7391501 | NCBI WGS metagenome assembly CAJDWB01 (sample SAMEA7055733, study PRJEB34461) | soil metagenome | biome: terrestrial ecosystem; feature: Peninsula; material: soil | place: Antarctica | collected 2016 | reverse complement strand
CTGCATACAATCACCTGTTTAGTTAGTAGTGTAGTAATAGAATAACAAACAAGCTAAAGGTTCATCTTTAAACTGTAAACCAGCTAAATACTGACTAATGGCCTATATAATGACCTAAAATCTCTGTAAAATTTGTTTATTAGCATAATAATATCTTACTTGAGTTTAATGCCATGTTTAAAATCATCACTCCCGCTCACTACCAAACCATTGCCTGGAAAAATGGCAAAGGCGTAACGACTGAGTTGGCCATCAATTCAGGTGCTACTCTGGCTAATTTTGATTGGCGATTAAGTATTGCCAGCGTGGTTGAAAATGGTGGGTTTTCTGATTTCTCAGGCTACCAACGACAATTGATATTATTAAGTGGTAACGGCATTAAACTGACGCATGATGCGCGACAAGTAGATCAATTAACGCTGCCATTATCCATGGCCGTTTTCGATGGTGCCTGCCATACGGTTGGAGAATTGATCGGTGGTCCAGTCGAAGATTTCAATGTGATGACAAAACAGAAAACCTTTAAAGCTGATGTAAAAACGTTCCCACAACAACACTCTATTAACTATTCAGCTACTTGGATAAGTTTTATCTACGCAACGAAACAATCAATTCAGATTAAGTATAACCTAGAAAACATTGAACTGGCCAAAGGTCATTTGTTCCAAGCTTCAAGTGAAACCGTTAGTAATTTTCAAGTGACCGGAAGTGATTTCATTGTGGTTAATATACAACCACTGGCATAACTGAAGTAATAAGAACAACAGCGCCAGTGGAGTTTATGAGGTAGCCAAACAATCCTATTCTTGAAGGATTGTGAAATAATCCTTGGGCGCGAGACTTTAGTCTTGCCTTTCTCAATAGCCTAAAATCATCATACTATGAATGCCGGGGTAGAAATTAGCTGTAATTTTTAATCAGTGCTATAACTTCATCACGTTGAGTCAGCGACAATAGCAACAAAACATCACCACTTTGAGCCCAATCCAAGGCTTTTTTAGCACCGGCTAATGAACAATCTGCCTGTATAATTTGTTCAGATTGTAGACCTGAATCAAGTGCGAATTGTTCGATCAAATTAGGTACTTCGCCTTTTTCTCGGCCACGCAGGTATTGTTCAAGCTCACAAATCACCAAATAATTGGGCTCAGCGAGAAGCGCTGATTTAACAAAGCCCTGAATCAATTTATTATCGCGATCACCGGGCTGTCCAAGCATCACCAAGCGGCGCTTGGCGGGCATACTTTTCAAGGTATCGGCCATGGCCGCTAAGCCATGTTCATTATGAGCAAAATCCACTAACACTTGAAAGTCCTTAAGCTGGAACAAATTACCACGTCCAGGATTGTTTTCCGGGCTGCTGTCAAAAGTTTTTAACCCCGTTTGAATAATTGGCAGCTCAATCTGCATACTAAACATCATGGCCACTACCACCATGGCATTGTGTATGTTGTGTTTGGCCGCACCTTGCATAGTGATTGGCATATCATTAACAGCTAACACTGATGTTTCACTGCCGTTGTGGTAACAAATCATACCCTTCTTTACATACACAGCTTTGCCGCCATGTTGTAGATGCTGTTTAATAACCGGATTATCTGCATCCCAGCTAAACCAAACAATTTGATTGTTCAGATTTTTTGCAAACGCAACCACACCTTCATCATCGGCATTGAGTATTAAATCCTGCTGATCATTCAAAGCCTGACGCACCACAAATTTGGCTGCGACCATATCAGCCACGGTATCCATACCGTAATCTCCCAAATGATCAGCGGCGACATTAGTAATGGCTGCACAATGGGCTTGATTAACGCCCAATCCGCGTCTGAGCATACCACCACGTGCCACTTCTAAAATAGCCACTTCGGTATCAGGATGCCGCAATAAAGTTCGCGCACCACCTGGACCGGAATAGTCGCCAGTATCTAAAATTTGTTCATCAATGCGAATATAGTCGGTTGACGTGATACCACATTTCATGCCGGCAGTTTTTATCACATGGGCAGCGAGTCTAACGGTGGTTGACTTACCATTGGTGCCGGTAACCAGTGCCAGTGGAATAGATTGAATCTTTGACCAGACTATTTCCTCAACCTCAGGTAACTGATTAATCGGATAAACTTGACAGGTGAAGCCGTAGCCAACTGAAACATAATCGTCATCACTGAGAAAACGCACATCATGCTTGAGTGCGGCTTGTTGGATGGCAATCAGTGCCGGATTGGCTTCTGCAGCTATTACTTTTTGTAAGCGTTTAAGTTCTTGTTCAAATGGTTTTTGCGGTATATCGGTAAAATGATTAACCACCCGTCGCCAAGCCGTTTCATTGACTTCAGTGGCTGCATACAAGACATCTATCGGTGCCGTAAAACCCAAGCTAGCACCGGCTTGATAGGTTCGCTGGAAAATGTTTTGACCTGACCAGCCAAGCGGCTCCAGTAATTGTTGTAATTCTGCTTGCCAACAATCGATGATTTGTTGCGGCTCATAACCAACAATCAAAACATCCATTACGGCACCGGCTTTTGAACCAAATAAATTGGGCCCGGTTAAACGACGAGAGTCATCTAACTTCAAAGACTTGTCAGTCATTGTCTTCTTGTCGAGCAATTCTCACTCCACGATCATCCTTGATTAACTCATATTCACCCATGTCCATGGATTCATCCATAGATTTAATCACATTGGAAACTGTCGGCTGCGGTTTTTTTGATTGCTTACCAGCTGAATCAGAGTTGAAATTAATAATTTGTTTCCAACAACGGGTGATGTTATCACCAAAAATAAGTAATAAATCACCTTGTCTGGCCATCGACAATGCGGCATTTACGGCTTCGGTTTCATCCGCAATGATATCAATTTGATTATCAGCTACACCTTGGGCTATTAACTGCTTTCTCATCATCTGTGGCACTTCTTGTAAATCTCGACCGCGACGGTTGTCATCAGCTTTTAAAATATAATGATCAAAATGACCGGCCGCTTCATTGGCAATGGCTTGTATATCTTCATCACGGCGATCACCCGGTGCAGATAGGGCACATATTTTACGACCACTGATTTCAAATCGATCTATAGTCTGGCACACCATGTTAACTGCAGCCGGATTATGACCATAATCCAGGATCACTTTAAATGGATGTTCATCATATTGGTTCATGCGACCCGGCGCTTGGAAGAAAGATGTATCAAAAGTTCTTAAACCGTGACGAATTTGCTCTAATTCAACACCCATCGCGAATGCCATGGCACTGGCAAACATGGCATTTTGCACGTTGTGAACAGCTTTGCCTTCAATAGTAGCCGGAATCAAGTGGGTCCACAGTAGTGGGATGTGACTGCCTGAATCATAGATGGTAATCATGTCACCATTAATGCCTTGCTCAAGCACCACCGCAGTGCCACCTTGTTTGATATGTTCCTTGACCAACACATGGCCAGGATTCATGGTCACATAACAAAGTTTTTTCGCCCGTGTGTAATCAGCCATTTGTAAGCAAAGCGGATCATCTGCATTCAAAACAGCCGTGTCTTCTGCCACTTCAACCACTACCCTTTTAACTTCTGCCAACTGCTCTAAAGTATCAATACCACGCAGACCTAAATGATCTGATGCAATGTTTAAACAAGCTGATACATTGGTGTAGTTATAGCCCAAACCAGCTCGCAAAATACCACCACGAGCGGTTTCCATTACCGCCACATCGACGGTTGGATCACGTAACACGATATTCGCTGCCATCGGTCCGGTCATATCGCCCTTTACGGTTAAGTGACCATTAATATAGACCCCTTCTGTTGAGGTTAAACCGACATGATGTCCAGCAATTTTCAAAATATGTGACAACATTCTGGAAGTGGTGGTTTTACCATTGGTGCCGGTTATCGCGGCAATTGGAATGCGACTCGGGGTACCCGGCGGAAACAACATGTCCATCACCTTTCCGGCTACATCACGAGGCTGTCCTTCAGAGGGCGCCACATGCATGCGAAAACCCGGTGCAGCATTAACTTCTACAATGGCTCCACCGATTTCTTTGTATGATTGACTGATGTTTTGACTTAAAAAATCTACTCCACCGACATCTAAACCAACAGCCATCACTGCCCGAATCGCCATCGCTCGATTATCCGGATGCACTTCATCAGTCAGGTCTATCGCTGTGCCACCGGTTGAAAGGTTAGCCGTTGAACGCAAGAAGAATACTTCGTCCTTTGGCAGTACACTAGCAGCAGTATAACCCGCATCGGCTATTAGTTTTTCAGCCTGTCGATCCAATTCCAACATGGTCAACACTTTTTCATGACCCACACCACGTCTGGGATCTTGATTCACCACCTCAACCAACTCAGAGATGGAGCTTTGACCATCGCCCACCACATGCCCAGGTACCCGTTTGGCCACCGCTACCAACTCACCATTTACCACCAACATACGATGATCAAAACCTAAAATTAGGGATTCCACCAGCACTGACCTGGAAGTACCGTGTTCTCGGGCAAATTGAAAAGCGACCTCCACTTCTTCATCGCTACTGATGCCAATAGTGATACCCCGCCCATGATTGGCATTCAGAGGTTTCACCACCACCGGATATCCCATGCGTTGAGCCGCCCTGATAGCGCCTGCCTCAGAATAAACTAATTCTTGAGTCGGTAACGGTAAACCCAAATCACGCAATAAATTATGCGTGTCTTCTTTATCACAAGAAATTTCCACCGCAATATGGGTGGTTTTACTGGTGATGGTGGCTTGGATTCTTTGTTGGTATTTGCCGTGGCCAAACTGTACCAAAGAATACTCATTGAGTCGCAGCCAAGGAATGTTACGTTCTTCAGCGGCCTTAACAATAGAAGAAGTACTGGGACCTAATTCTTTACGCTGTGCAAATCGAATAAAATCTGTTAACTGCTCTTGGAAATTAAAATCTTCTTCGATGAATGACTTTAGTTCAGATTGTAATGCCACCGGCAACAGGCTAAATAACAACTGTCGACCAAGCTTTGCGGCGGCTAAGCCCACATCTTTTTGCTTGTATTGAAATACCATATTGTAACAACCCGGTTTATTATCAATCGAGCGGGTTTTACCGAAAGTAACATCTGAGCCTGCCATGGCTTGTAACTCAATTACTGTGTGTTCCAACACATGAGCCATCCAAGTCCCCTCATCTTCACGCAGGCGCCGAACAAATCCACCTGGTACACCATAGGAGCAACCATGTTCTGACAAACCGGGCAATGCCTCAAGATAGGCATCGATAAAACCAGCACCCAATTTTACGGTAGGCCAATCCTCTAAAACACCAAGGTCAATTTGTTGCTTGATAACCGGAAAATGGGCATATAAATTTGGCCCTACATACACATTGGTGGTTAATATTTTCATCGATGTCTCTCGGTGGTTGTTGAGTTATTATTATATTTTTATGCTCTTTCCCTGTGCTAATGTTGAATATGCATTCATAGTCAGTATTACTTTTATAACATAGTTAAGAAGTATATTCATAACTATGGTCGAATGAAACGAATATACACATTATGGGCATCATTCCTATAGTTTTAGTTGTTCATACAGCTCTTTAATGACGACTTTTATTCTCACTATCTGAAGGATAAGCAATCCGTTCATTGATGTCATATTTAGCCCCTGTTGCCAGCACATGTAATTTCATTCCAATTAAAGTAATGGCATCACTGTGTCTGGCATTTGACATAGATGAATGCGATAAACCGGCAGGATCAACCACCGTAATGGCACCGGTACCGACCACTTCTAATATCCCATCAGGGCCAATAAAAGCTGCTGTGTCTTCATCAATACCAAGCCCTGACATAAAAGGATTATATGACAATGCCGCCATTAATCGACCAATTCTGTCACGTTGTCTAAAATGCTGATCGATAATTACTTTATTAGTCAAACCCAATCCCGGTGCCATAACCGCGCCATTTTCACGTGGTGTCGGGCCGGGCCGACCACCAGCTATCATGTGTTCTGACATGATAGCAGCGCCAGCAGATGTGCCGGCCACATGAACGCCGGAGGCATTCAGGGTGCGAATCAATTTTGCAACCGGGGTGCCGCCAAGTATGGTTGATAGGCGTAATTGGTTACCACCGGTGATAAAAATACCGGTAGCTTCCGACAGTAAATCTTGAATTTCTTGCTTGAAACAATCTTCACGCTCATTGACCGGGACATACTTAGAAGCTGCACCCATGGCCTCGAATATTTCGACATAACGTGGCCCGGTATCATCCAGCTCTGAAGCTGTAGGGATGATTAGTATTTTAGCTTTTTCTTGACCCGCAAGCTTACAAAATCGCTTCAAAATCACTCGATTTTTTGATTTTTTCTCGGCACCACCAATGGGAATAACCCACCCTTTTCTTGCTTTGTCTGAATCTTGACTCATAATAATTATAATTCCTCAGTTTATTTATTTGGCAATTTAGTTATTCAGTTTGCTCAAAACCACCGTAGATTAAAGTCTGGTGATTTTTGCGATGCCACTGACCCATAGCCATTACATCTTTAATTTGATTATCTTCATCTAATATCACCAGGTCAGCGTCTAGTCCGACTGCAATTTGACCTTTGTGCTTAAACCGAAGTAATTCAGCCACATTTCGGGTAAATACCGGTAACACCTGATCGGCTGTAATACCGGAATCCAGTAACTCTTTAAGGGTTTCACTTAAGGCCAAATTTCGTCCAAAATCCATATGCAATAACTCGCCCTGTGCATCGAAATGCGGTAAGCAACCACCACCATCAGAAGAAATCGTTAATTTTTCTACCGGGCAGCCCTTGGCATGGTATTGCTTAAAGGCATCAGCTGCCGTTAATCCATCCTCGCCTTCTACTATTGGAAAAGCAGTGACATCAATGTGACAACCTAAACGACTTAATTCACAGGCTTGTTCGAACAGGGCTTTTTTACGGTTGCAATGGGTTGGGTTCAACACCCTGGCCGGGATTTCAGTTTTCTGCAACAAATCATTGATAAGATCCAGCCCTCGCTCACCATCACCCAAGTGAAAATGCACAATACCGGCTTTTCCGGTCATCAGACCAGCCACATGGGCATCCCCAGCAATACGTGCGATCTCATCGAAGGAGGGTTGACTGGAGCGATGATCTGAAACTGCTAATTCGCCCACACCTATAATGGGTTCAATATGAACAATATCAGATCTGACCGAACCGGTTAAAGTCGTCAAAGGTACATGATAGCCACCGGTGTAACAATAAGCACTCAAGCCTGATTCCCGCAAAGCATACACTTGCGCCACCAAGGATGAGGTTGAGCGGGTTAAATCGTCGGTACCCAATAAACCCACCACAGTGGTCACCCCTGCCTGGGTGTATTCACTTAAATGAACGGCAGGCACTTTGCTGCTGAAACCGGTTTCACCACCACCGCCGGTGATATGGGCATGGCCATCAATCAAACCCGGAATCAGTTTTTGGCCTGCAAAATCGCTATCCGAAGCCAGTAAATTTTCGCCAATTGAAGGCAACTCTGAACTGACCCAAACGATTTTTCCAGCCGCCACCAAAACATGACATAGGCCTAAATCTTCAGGTGCATAAACATGCACATTGCGCAATAAATGTATCATTAATTTAACGGTATAAGGGCGGCATTAAGCCTAAACGGCTATGGTACATCATTGTTTTTTTGATAACCACAGCTGGCGGCGGATTATTCACAGAAATAACAGTATTTTGGCAGTTATCTCGTCTTTAAAGTTAATATCTAAAGGCATACCTTATTTGTAATCACAATTTCCAGCAAACAAGATACCCGCAGATTTCTAACTTGATACAGTCAAAAACTTTAGCAGGTAATGGCATTTATTTAAACACTAAGCTACGGGTTAAATACATCCCAAATCATAAATTTGGCAGTGAGCTTAATAACTCCACCTATAGAAGTTGATTAACCCATATAATCAAAGCTTTCAAACAATACCTTTGGTTTTTCATCAGCAAAGGTGAATTTAACTATATGAATCCAAACAGCAAGCCTAATGACGATCTAGTTATTGGTGGCCATCATATTAAGATGGGGGAAACCAAGAAAATTGAATTACCTACTGTGCGTTTGTACACAGATACCAACATGTCCATTCCAATTTATGTGAAACGTGGCAAAAAACCGGGGCCAACTATTTTTGTTAGCGGTGCCATACATGGTGACGAACTCAATGGCATTGAAATCATCAGCCGTTTAATTAACAGTAAATCGATTAATGCCTTACGAGGTACTTTGATTGCCGTACCTATTGTTAATGGTTTTGGGGTATTGAACCAAAGCCGTTATTTACCGGACCGTAGGGATTTAAATCGATGTTTTCCTGGTTCCGCAAAAGGCTCTCTGGCCGGCCGTATCGCCTATTTATTTATGCAAGAAGTGGTCACCAAATGTGATTATGGCATTGACTTACATACCGGCGCCATACACCGCAGCAATCTACCCCAAATCAGGGCCAATTTAGATGACCCTGTTACTTTTGAAATGGCCAAAGCATTTGGCGTTCCTGTACTAATCAATTCAAACCTCAGAGATGGTTCTTTGCGTCAGTGTGCGGATGAACACGGTATTCCCATGTTGCTCTATGAAGCCGGTCAAGCACTGCGGTTTGATGAATTATCGATTAAGGTGGGGGTTAAAGGCATCATTAATGTCTTGAGGCATTTAGACATGCTGCCCAAACTGAAGTCAAAAAAACTACCGATTGAACCTTTTGTAGCACGAAATAGTGGCTGGGTGAGAGCCTCTGATAGTGGTTTTGTTATTCATAAGAAAGAATTAGGTGATCGTGTGTATGAGCATGATGTTTTGGCTGAGATAAAAAAACCTTTAGGCGATGTCTCTTCAAAAGTATTGAGCAATGCCGACGGTATTATCATTGGCAAACAAAACATTCCACTGGTACAAGAAGGCGAAGCTGTTTATCACATCGCTTACTTTAATAAACCTAAAAAAGTAGAAGCCAGTATTGAACATATGCATGGAAGTTTTGAGTAAGGAATAATCCGAGACGGAATAATTCGAAACAAGCTATTTACTGCCTGATTCTGGTAAAATTGGCTTAACATTATTGACCCTAATTATGACCAGAATAGAAAAACACCACTTGCCCCTTTTATTACTGCTGACTCTAGTAATAACGTCGAGTTTTTATTATCTAAGTAATGGTGGTTGGAATGATTTTGGGCAAACCAAACCTGAGTGGATGTTATTAATAGATGGCTTGCTGTTTTTACCCTTAGTATGTTTCTACTGTATTAATGACAAAAAACAGGCCGCATTCAAAGCCATAATATATGCCAGCATGATGGTGTTACTTGGCAGTTATTTAATCCCTGAAGCCAATAAACACCTGTGGCATTATTTGGAATCGGGTCGGTTTGTTATCATCACACTTTTCGTTATTTTTGAACTGGTTACCATACTTACAGTCTTCTTCGCCATCAAGGCTGCACTGAACAAAACAATCGACCCAGATTTAGCCATCAGTCGCCCAATAGAATCATTCATAGGCCAGGGCAAGCTAGCCAATTTAATGGCTTTTGAAGCCCGTACTTGGGTTTACACAATATTCCACCATCGTATCGATGTGTCACACTTCGAAGGTCAGCACCATTTTTACGGTCACTTGAAAGATGGAACCCAAAGCAACTTATCAGGTTTTATTTTCATCATTCTATTTGAAATCCCTTTGGTGCACCTATTATTGCACTTTATTTGGTCACCCACTGCCGCCCTTGTTTTCACCGCACTGACAGCGTTTAGTCTGTTGTTCTTAATTGCTGAATATCGTGCCATCAGCCTGCGACCGATTTCTATTGATACCCTTAACCAGCAATTGATTATTCGTTATGGCTTGTTTGCACCGCTCACTATCCCATTTGCGGACATCGAATCCGTCTCCACCCATCAAGGTCAGGTATCTAGAGCCAAAAACATCAAACGATACAATCTCTTTGGTACGCCCAATATGGTTATTAACACAAACAAGGGTATGAAAATTTATTTGGGTCTCAACCACGCCGAACCTTTCGTTGAGTCACTAAAAAAACATATCAATTGTAGTATCCCAGTATAGCTCTATCAGATATTGGCTTACTCCAAAACACCTACTACCTAAGGACTTACTGTTGGTAGGAATGTATAAATCAATTAATCAAAGACAGGCAAATGCCCAGTTTTCACCCAAATAACGGTCTTTTCATCCACAAACGGATGGTGACTGCTGAGGTGCGGATTACGGATCCAAGTACCTTTAGGATATGAGCCATATTGATCCTTGAAAGTGCCTGAGAGTACGAAAATCTCTTCACCACCAAAGTGCGCGTGTTGTTGAAAAACTTCGCCTTTAGGCCATTTGACCAGAGCCGTGCTCTCATGAATGTGACTGTGTAAGGGCATCACTTCAAGCCCACCGATACCCGGCCGCCAAACAGCGGTGTTGGTGTCGATACGAATTTGGGCAGTATCTGTGGTTTGAAATTGGCACAATTTGACCAGTAAAATACAACCATTTTTACTGAAAGGTGCGTGCGATGTTCCCTCCGGGTTTCTGATATAAGTGCCGGCCGGATAATCACCGTGCTCATCTGAAAACACACCATCCAACACATATATCTCTTCACCTTTAGGATGATGGTGAGTTTTGAAAGTAGCACCCGGTTCATACTTAACTACACTGGTCGCATGCCCGGATTCCGCATCGGCACGGGCCAGTCGCTTTCTGAATACCGTGGGCGACGGACTACTTGACCACTCCATTTTATGGGTTTCGATCACCACTTTTTGAGTAAAATCTAAATTTATATTCATGTCAAAATTGGGTTTAAACATTTAGTCTAAACATCAGTTATGTCAGGTAACTAATTACTATTCATTATAATCAAATATTACAAGTCCTATTAAATAAATTAGCTTCCTGGTCATAACTATACAGCTTATAAAAGGTTAAAAACTCATACCCATATCCGGAATTTTAACTGGAAAACTCACTTTAATTATTTATTCTGATATATGCCCACTGATTACCCCAATGAATCTCTCATATTGTATATTGCTTATTATTTTGAAAAGTCCTTATGTTTCAGTAAATTAGGAGCGCCATTATAAATCTTTAGATTTCTTTACCAGTATTTCATGCACCAAGCTCTACAAAAAATTAAAGTGAATGAACTTTAACTTTGAGAATTTATAAAATGATTAATTTATTACCCTTGTTTCTGATTTTTTGCTTATCAACAATTGCCTATGCCAATGATGATTTAAAAAATAATTCACTGGATGATTTAAAGCTTAATAATTTGACTGAACAAATTAAACAGAATGAATTTAAACAAATGACCAGTGTTTTAGTTAGCCACAAAGGCACCATGGTCTACGAACATTATTTCAACAAAGGTGGAAAAGATGTAAAAAACGATATGCGTTCTGCCAGTAAATCGATTACCTCACTGGCCATAGGCTTAGCCATACAAGAAGGTTCAATTAAAAATGTTAAACAAGCTGTGCTGCCATTTTTTAAAGATAAAATGCCCCTGGAAAATCCGGACTCCAGAAAATCCGAAATCACCATAGAAGACTTACTCACCATGAGTAGCCTACTGGAATGTGATGATTGGAATAATGCATCACGTGGCCAGGAAGAAAGAATGTATATCATTGAAGATTGGTCAAAATTCATTCTTGGGTTACCTATCAGAGGTACCGCTCCATGGCGACAAACACCTGAAAACAGCAAATATGCCCGCGCTGCTTACTACTGCACAGGTGGCGTTCAAGTATTGGCAGATATTGTTGAAAGAGCCACTCAAGAAAAAATGTCAGATTACCTACAAG
>CAJDWB010000054.1_pt2 | contig 11917 bp, 13 predicted proteins | sample 7391501 | NCBI WGS metagenome assembly CAJDWB01 (sample SAMEA7055733, study PRJEB34461) | soil metagenome | biome: terrestrial ecosystem; feature: Peninsula; material: soil | place: Antarctica | collected 2016 | reverse complement strand
AACCATTTATACGGTGCCAAAAAAACCTTGTTTTTTTCAATGACCGTTGGAACCCAGCGGTAACCCTTGTTTCTAATGGATTTAATGTATTTATCATTGCCCTCACCATCTGCTGACAGTACTTTACGCAACATAGCAATCCGCTGGGTCACAGTCTCCGAACTGACTTCGATTTCTTGCCAAACTTGATCAATAAGATCTTCATTACTTAATACAGCCGGCGACGCCTTAATTAATACCATCAAAGTTTGATAAGTAAGGTCGGTTATATTGATTAAATGCTTATTTTTAAACACCTGCTGTGTGTCTTTATAAATCTTTAAGTCAGCAGTAATTATTATTTTGGTAGGTGGTTGACTCATGGATCTGATTGTAACCTAAGTAAGAATTATTTCATTAAGGTGTATTGAAGGTAATTCAGGTTGTTTAATTTCAGAGCTTACTCTTCTTACATTTTATGAGATAAAACGGAAAGATATCACTCACATCTATTATTTCGAAAAGTCCTGCTTCACCAAACTCTTCTTCTATTGTCTCCCTATCGTAAAAGAACATTTTTAAACCACCGGATATTTCAAATCGGTCTTGGCCAATACAGGTTCCTTGCCCATAAAGTTGGGCATCCTTGGTAACTGTCGCAAAAACCATATACCCATCTTCTTTCAATTGATTAAAACTATCTTGGATTAGTTTTTTTCTTTCATCTTTATCTAACAATTGAATTAAGGCATAACAATATATTCCATCATACAGGTTTTCATCAAATGGCATTTCAGTGACAGAGCCATTATAAATCGTTAAGTCGTTGCCGAAATGTTTGTGCGCTAAATCAATGGCTGTTTGGGAAATCTCAATACCTGTTACTGTCATGCCATTATTCATAAAAATTTGTGCATTTCGTCCATAACCAATACCTGGAATCAGCACACTTTTTACATTCTGCTTAACAAAAAAGTCATTTGTTAACACAGTAGATCTTGCTGGTTCGAAACCCCATAGTTCCTGATTATCTTTAAATAGTTTTTCCCAAAATTCTGTCATAGTTAGTATGTTTAAGAAATATTGTTACTATTACTTTTTATATATTAGTTTTGTTGAAATCGCAATTCTGTTCCACGCATTAATAGTCACTATTTGCATTATTATTTGTGCAGTTATTTGCTCTCCAAATAAATCCATAGCTTTTTCATAAGTTTTATCTACTACACCATTCACAGAAACCTTTGTAAGCTCTTCAGTTAGTTGTAGCAACGCTCTTTCTTCTTCTGAAAATAGATGTGATTCTTGCCAAACGGATAGTGCAAATATTCTTCTCGGGTTTTCACCTAATTTAATGGCATCTTCTGTGTGCATATCTAGACAATATGCACAACCATTTATTTGTGATGCCCGTATTTTTATGAGTTCTTTAAGTAGAGGATTTAGCTGGCTTGTTTTCCCATAATTTTCCAGCACCATCATTGCTTTATAAGCTTCTGGTTCAATTTCGTTGATTAGGATTCTTTTTTTTCTCATAATTTATAATTTCATTATTGCTATAATTAAAATTGATTAGCAAGGGCTTTTATCCAATGCTTATCCCTTATTATATCCATGGGCGAAATAAGTAACTTTAGCTAAATGTCAATTCAAAGGCAAAAAGTCGGTATAAATACCAGAAACCTGGTATTTACTCACCAAACGCTGCAGGGTTTTGGCTTTATTAATGGTGTACACAAAAATACGGTGGTAGTTTAATAACTGCTGCAAAGTTTTACTTTTGGCTTGTTTGGCTCGCATACTGACCGCCCTTAAATTCATCTCTTTACTAAGCTTAAGCACCGACTCTTCACTGCCTTTGTACTGATAGAGAATCCAAATCAAATCATCAAATCCCATATCTTTCAGCTGCTGGTATTCACCGGGTTGGTAAAACTGCGGAATCAACTGATTCTGTAACTCAGGATATTTTTCAATAATTAACTGAATACCTTTGTGATTGTCATACTTGATGTCAGTAATGATCTTCACCTCCGGCTTATTCGTCAACCATGCCGCCAAACTATCTAAAGTACAAGACCTGAAATCAGCATGATTTTTGACCAATTGTTTAAACTCAACATATGAAACAGCTGATTTGGTTTTTCGATTAAAGATTTTTGTAAAAGACTTTCCCCAATCATGCAAACAAACCAACCGGCCATCACTGGTCCAAGAAAAATCCAATTCTATATAACGAAACCCAGCTTGATAACTAGCATCCAAGGCTTCAATTGAATTGGTGTAATTAATCCCATTATAACCACCACCCGCATGGGCAATCATTAGCGGCTTGGCGTTTACTTCAAACATTATCATGACTACAATCAGCCCAAATAAATAAATTATTTTCATATGACTTCAATACTGTTACCGTTACGCATATACCAAAAACGTGGCTAAAAGCTGCAATTTAAAAATGCTGGTATTTTTCAGTTCCATCATCTTTAAGTTAATAGTTATGATTGCTGAAGTATGAATTATTTTTCATATTTTAAATTTGAGTTATATTGATTTTTAGACTTTATTGAATATTCATTCCGAACAGATATCCAACCAAGGCACTACCTCCCATCGCCAAAGTCCCCAAAAGGGTAATTCTGCTAATTGCTCTACAAATGCTTGAACCACCCGTTTTGGCAGATACAACACCTAAAATTATTAGAGAAATAATAGCTGAACCATATAAGGTATATTCCATACTTTTTTCGGGCAAAAATATTGCTACCATGAGAGGGAGGCTACCTCCCATGATAAAGGTGATTCCAGAAAGCAGTGCAGTCTGCAGGGGTTTTGCTTGTCTGATTTCAGTTATTCCCAACTCATCTCTAACATGAGCGGCCAAAGCATCTTTTTCTGTAAATTCTTCTGCCACTAAGAGCGCAGTCTCTTTCTTTAAACCTCTTCTTTCATAAATTCTTGCTAATTCAATCAACTCTGAATTTGGAGTTTCTTCTAATTCTATTTTTTCACGCTCTATATCGGCTTTTTCAATATCTGTTTGAGAACTTTCCGAAACAAACTTACTGACAGTCATCGATAAAGCGCCTGCCGCAAGACCCGCTAATGTCGCTAGTAGTATAAAATCTCTGGCATCACTTCCAGCAGCTACCCCAATCGCAATACTGGCGGTGGATAGAATACCGTCATTAGCTCCAAGAACAGCCGCTCTCAACCAATTACCTTTATATATAAAGTGATTATCTAAAGGGTTATCTAAATTATCTGTGGTTACTTTCATTTGTATGATTTTATTCAGTAATCGATTATCCCCACCTAAGCCGAAAAAAATTGGTGGACTAAGGTTTATCAGGTGCCTGCTGGTATAGAAATCTGAATGTTATTTAATGTTATTGCACGTTATTATTATATACATTAACCATAAAATATCGAAACCTATCTATCCATAAATAATTATATCTGCAAGTATCCCGATTTTTAGGTGCTATTACGCTTTTATAAGAGCTGAAGGTAAGCGATTTTAATAAAATGATTACCATTGTTTTGTAACTTGTGATGACTTGCCTTAAACTCTATTTAAACCAAAGCCAAACCTTTATCTTAATTTTAAAAACCATACGAATCCAAGACTATGAAAAACTCAAAATTAAACCCCATTATATTATTATTGTTCACACTGATTTTATTAAGTGGATGTGGCAAACAAACGACCATAAAAACCACCTTTGATGATACCCGAAATAACAATGCAATAAATCATATTGTAGTGGTATCAATTGGTAAAAACCACCCAAGTGATAACCTTCGATTTGAAAATAAACTGGTGACTATGATCAGTCAGAAAGGCTTTAAATCTACTGGCTTCCACACGAGTAAAAGCCCTACTGATGACATCAGCGAAACATCAGTCAAAGCCCTGGTAGATGAGGTCAATGCAGATGCCGTTGTTGTCACAAAACTGGTTTCAATTGACTATGACGCAAGCATCAAGCCCGGCCGTTCAGAAGTGGCTAAAAAGCCAAGTGCCCACAGTTTAGTTAATATATTTAAGGAATATGAATATACTGACCTTAACAATCCTGAACGACTTATTATCAATACAGACGTCAAAATCAACACCAGCCTTTATTCTGTTAAAACCGGTAAATTGATCTGGTCTGCTGACACAGCCACATTCAAAAGAGATGATGCCGATAATGTCATGAATGACTTTGCCACTAAAATCAGTACAGAACTAAGGAAAAAGCTTCGTTAATAAAGGCCATTGTAACTTTCTGATTTTGAACGGAATATGGCAATAATTTAAAACCTCAGAGACGTTTTTGTTTGAGATATCAATCATGCCAATAAAACTGCCCAAAATTTCGCCATCATCATAAGCGTTATCGGTATCTTCAACAGAAGCCGTGAAAATAATTTTGGGCTCATTTTTTAAAGTTGCGGCTCCTGAAAACCCAGACTCTATTCCGTTTATTTTAGGCAAGGAAAATGGCCATATTTCCGGTTGAGGAAATGCTACCTCACCTTTTATGTGAGCTAATAGTTCCTTGTATTCAAACCTGATAATTAGATTCTTTTTACGGTTAAAGAGATAAAGTTGATTGTTATAAAAAGCAGTCGCTTCAATATTTAATTCAAAATCATTTAATATCGGCAAACTTCTCAAACTATTATAAAACTCAACGATACCATAGCTCTCGATAAGCATTGAATCGTTTAATAGGATGCGAATAAAAACATCTCTTTGAGGTGACAAAGAACCGGAACCAAAAACAATAAGCTCACTGTCTCCAATCATTTCCAATGACTCAAAGTCTGGCTTTTTAGATTTAATTATCCTTCTATCCGAAGTGCTAACCGAATCTAAAATTCGAGTTTTAGAAATAACTTTGAATTCTTTATCGAGCGTAAACAAAAAAGGCAAATCATCACCAATAACGTAGTAAACGTCACCCGATTTTACGATTCCAGAGCCACTCGGAACGCCTTCAATTTTTACATGTTTTAAAACTTCAATTTTCATATCATGATTATTGTTAAAGATGTTTACATCTTTTGGAGATTATAATTTATCGGCTTAGTATCTGTTTTTCTCATGCATACTTCAGGCATCCCAATCATGGATTTTAAACTAAACATAATTAAATTTATCAAACTGTGCTGTATGAAAAAATTCGACAATGGATGCGTCATAATAAACATACCATCATGATAATAATTCAATTAAATTTTCAGCTGGGCTAAAGCTGGATATTCTGTGGAAAAAATACAGTCCATTATTATTGACTGTAAGTGCATGCTCTAAATAACCTGAATTTCGCTCCAGTTAGTAACGTAAATAGTTGCCAATTACTACCTTATTTTTGCTAGCGATGAATGGTACATCCAATCTTTTGCCAATTTAGCTCGGGGCTCTGTCAGTCCCTGGTTATTATTTTTTCAATCCCCGTTTTAGGTATTTTAAGGCTTTAAATACCTCCCATCTATTAGAGCTTTACATTACTAACCCACAAAAACAATTCAAACTTGATAATAGGCTCGATACCAGTCAATGAACTTGCCAATGCCTGCTTCTATGCTGGTATTGGGCTTAAAGCCCACATCTTTTACTAAATGGCTGACATCGGCCTGATTGTCAGCCACATCACCTTTCTGCATAGGTAATAACTGTTTAATCGCTTTGATTCCCAACTTGTTCTCTATCGCCGAAATAAAGTCCAACAGGGGAACTGGTTTACTGTTTCCTATATTGTAAATACGATACGGATCGGCACTACTGGACGGATCAGCTTTTTTATAATCAAAATCAGGTGTTGCCTTTGGTGGATTATCCAAAACACGAACAATACCCTCAACAATATCATCAATATAGGTAAAGTCACGGCTATGATGACCATGATTAAAAACTTTAATAGGCTCACCAGCTATTATATTTTTTGTAAACATAAAAAACGCCATGTCAGGTCTTCCCCAGGGTCCATAAACTGTAAAAAACCTTAAGCCTGTCGTTGGTAATTGATATAGATGGGCGTAACTGTGAGCCATCAATTCATTCGATTTTTTACTTGCTGCATACAATGACATGGGATGATCTACATGATCAGAAACGCTGTATGGTAATTTAGCGTTGGCACCATAGACAGAAGAAGATGAGGCATAAACTAGATGGGCTATCTGGTGGTGACGACAAGCTTCCAGAATGGACAAGAAACCATGGATATTGCTTTCCATATAAATCCAGGGATTTTCTATTGAGTAACGAACACCAGCCTGGGCTGCTAAATGCACTACTTTATGAATAGCATGGCATGAAAAAATCTTTTCAAGCTGCTTTTCATGTGCGACATTCATTTCTATAAATTCAAATGCAGGGTGTTGTAGTCGCTCTAATCTGGCTTTTTTCAAACCAACAGAATAATAATCATTCATATTATCCAAGCCTAAAACCTGATCACCACGATCCAGCAAGTAGTGACAAACATAGCTACCAATAAATCCAGCGGCTCCAGTCACTAGAATTTTCATAACTTTTCAGTCGCTGAATATTGTGGCAAGATACTTGTTAACTCAAAAATAAGACCAACCTGCTTGATAAATGCCTGTACTAGCATCATCAGATTCAGGGTGGAATATTTATGAATAACAACAAGATACACTAAATCATAATTATTATTTTTTAATGATATTAGTGGGTCGGCATTGAGGCATATTTTGGTTTTTGCAGCGCTGACGATGAGATTAAAAACATCAACTGAAACAAGAAATCTCACCAATTTCCTGTTATAACGACAGAAACCAAATACACCGCTTGCCGCGTGTTTTAAGGCAGCAATGTCTTCGGTTATGGTGTTGTTAACTGCGGTGACTCGAGCAGATTGGTAGTAAAAGGCTGTTGTTTTTAACATAGACTCAGTCCTGTCGATTTAGTTTTTAAATTATACCAAACCACGGATTGTATCGTAGTGTTGTTGCTGGGAATTAAATAGTTTGGTACATTTTATATAAGCGCTTTTTTATGCTCAATCTGTATTTTATTTAACACCAGTAGTATTTTGAATTTATTAATGACTAGAGACCTCTGCATAAGTAATTAAAATCAGTCAATATTCCAGTCGAAAGTCTGATTTACGTAATTTATTGAAAATATAGCCCAAATTGAGTCTTTAATTCTGATTTGCTTTGAATTATCTGGCCGAACAGGATTAATGAATAAACCACATAATTGGATCAGAAAATATAAAATACGGAAACAGTTTGAGCTGTAAAGTTTTTAAAGGTAAATAATTTTAACCAAAAAATGATGAAATAATATGAATATAGGTGTTATTGGTACAGGGTATGTTGGTCTGGTAACGGGTTGCTGTTTTGCCGAGGTGGGTAATCAGGTCTGTTGTTATGACATTGATGCTGAAAAAATTAAACAATTAAATCAATCAAAGGCTCCAATCTATGAACCTGGGATTGAACAATTGATAGCGCTTAATACATCAACAAAAAAACTCACATTTACTACTGATATTGAGCAAATGATTAATCATGTGGATGTGATATTTATTGCTGTAGGAACACCGTCTGAAGAAGATGGTTCTGCCGACATAAAACAGGTTTTAAATGTAGCCGAAACCATTGGTAAACTCATCACCCAGTATTGTGTCATCGTCACTAAATCCACAGTTCCTGTGGGAACAACCACTAGAGTCAGTGAAATTATTAAACAAGAAATTCAGAATCGAGGCATTTCTTGTCATGTTGATGTGGTATCCAATCCTGAATTTTTAAAAGAAGGTGCTGCCATTCATGATTTTATGTATCCTGATCGAATTGTGCTTGGTTCAGATTCGGAACAGGCAATCAAAATATTGAAACAATTGTATAGGCCGTTCAATCGAACTCAAGACAAATTCCATGTGATGGACAGCCGATCCAGCGAATTAACAAAATATGCCTCCAATGCCATACTCGCCACCAAAATCAGCTTAATGAATGAAATAGCCAATATAGCTGACCTGGTTGGCGGTAATATTGAAATGGTGAGAAAGGCGATGGGTGCTGACCCGAGAATTGGTTATCATTTTATCTATCCTGGTGTTGGCTATGGCGGTTCCTGTTTTCCAAAAGACATCCGCGGCCTGGTCCATTTGGCAGCAAAAAACAACTACCAGGCTGAACTGCTTCAGGCGGTAGAGTCAGTAAATAAGAAGCAAAAACTGGTGTTGTTTGAAAAGATGAAAAAACATTATGGCACACTTGATGGCCTTTGCATTTGTATCTGGGGATTAACATTCAAGCCAAAAACTGATGATATTCGAGAAGCCCCCAGCCTCAGTTTAATCGATAACCTGCTTAAAGCTGGTGCAACGCTTAATTTATATGATCCCAAAGGAATGGATGAAATGGAAAAGATTTATCCAGAAAATCCAGCAGTTAATTTTTACTCATCGGCAATGGATGCAGTTAAAAATGCTGATGGCTTGGTATTATTGACAGAATGGAAAGAATTTATCGTAATCGATTTTAATCAACTTAAGCAGTTGATTAAACAGGCGGTACTGTTTGATGGTCGGAATATTTGGAGTTCAGAAATAACTAAAAAGGCGGGGTTTACTTATTATGGTATCGGTATGCGTTGATCTAGTGTCTTTGAAGTTTAATGAGCATTTGTTTGCACTCATCACGAGTTAACCGCTTGGTATATAAAGCTTCCGCTGATACTCGTACCCCACCTATATTCATATAGGTAATAAATCATTCTCAATGGTAATTTATCCCATTATGGCTTGTAGTGACTTAATCTCAAGTTCTCGATCTGAGGCCAAATCTTTGTCTGACTTAATAGCGGCTAAAATTTTTCACATTCCTCAATGGAAAAAACAGAAAAGGTCTTGGCAATCAAACGTCGCTTAAAGTATTATCTAATGTATTAGTCCGTTACACTTGCGAGTAGAATCCGCTCAGTTATTAGGTACTAAAATAGAAAAAATAATCCGATTACATGTATTGAATGAAAGTAATACCAATAAATATACTTAACAACATCAAAAATGAAAATGCAAAAAAACATGCAAATTTCAGTAGTAGTACCAGTTTACAATGAAGAAGATAACCTTGAGCCTCTTATTGAAGAGATTGAACAAGCTTTAAGTGGAAAATTTGAATATGAGATTGTTTATGTTAATGACGGCAGTAATGACGGAACTCTAAATAAATTAACCAATCTACAAAAAAACAAGCCACATTTAAGGATATTACACCATAAAAAAAGCTGCGGTCAAAGTACGGCTATTCATACTGGAGTTCATGCGTCCAAAGGCGAATGGATTGCTACCTTAGATGGTGATGGACAAAATGACCCCGCTAACATTCCCGCTTTGTATTCAAAGGCATTATCATATGATTCAAAAGAAAAAGTATGGCTGATAGCTGGCTGGAGGAAAAAAAGGAAGGATTCTTGGCTGAAAAGAGTTTCATCAAAATGGGCCAATGCCATCAGACAGTTTCTATTAAAAGATAACACACCAGATACGGGCTGTGGAATTAAACTATTTAGGCGTGATAAATTCATACTCTTACCGTATTTTGATCATATGCACAGGTATTTACCTGCATTAATTCAGCGTTCAGGAGGTAATATAAAATCCGTAGAAGTCAATCACAGGGTAAGGCAACATGGCATCAGCAAATATGGATTTCATAATCGGTTATGGGTTGGTATTGTTGATTTGTTTGGGGTTTCTTGGTTGCTTAGAAGATCTAAAATTGCGCAAATTACTGAGCTAAGTCATGACGACTGAACAAATCTGGCTTTCTATCGGATTTTTAGGGCAGGCATTGTTTTCAGCCAGATTTATTATTCAGTGGTTAGCAAGTGAAAAGCAAAAAAAGAGTGTTATCCCAAAAGCCTTTTGGTTTTTTAGCTTATTTGGCAGTTTAATTCTTTTGAGTTATGTTATTTATCGTAAAGACCCAGTGCTTATTGTTGGTCAATCAACAGGCGTACTTATTTACCTAAGAAATTTATACTTTATCTATAAGCATCCTGAAAAACATTAAATGAACCCTAATTTACCTATAAACGACAAGTCATACTGGGTATTGGTATTAACGGTATTTACGGTTTTTGCAGTGTTGATATTTGCTGGCATTGGCTTAAGAGATCCCTGGCCACCTGATGAGCCAAGATTCGCACTCATGGCCAAGCAAATGGTTGAAAGCGGTCAATGGTTATTTCCTTACAGAGGCGGTGAAATATATCCGGACAAACCCCCCTTATTCATGTGGGCAGTGGCTTTTTTTTATTGGCTCACTGGAAATCTAAAATGGGCTTTTTTATTGCCATCAGCCATATCTTCTTTTTTAGTGTTGATAATGACCTGGGATTTAACTCGTAAATTATGGGATAAAAAAATTGCGGTTTATGCTTTGGTTTTATTAGGTTCTACCGTTCAATTCATATTATTAGCCAAAAGTGGCCAACTTGATTCAATGGTAAGCATGTGGATTATGTTAGGTTGTTATGGATTATTAAAGCATATATTAACTGGCCCACATTGGTTTTGGTATTTTACTGGGTGGTTTGCAATGGGTCTTGGTATTATTACCAAAGGTGTTGGCTTCTTACCCATTTTTCTCTTAATACCATTGGTCTGGACCGGAATAAGCTGGCAGCATAAAAGCCGATTGGATTATATTAAATGGCTGGCTGGGCCTATCTTTATGCTAACGGCGGTGTGTTTGTGGCTGTTACCTATGTTATGGCAGGTTGAGGTGCAAAACACTGTTGAGTTAACTACATATAAAGACAATATTTTACTCAAACAAACCGCAGAAAGATACGCAGAATCATGGGGGCACATTAAACCTTTTTGGTATTATTTCACCCACGTCATTCCGGTCTTTTGGATGCCCATGTCATTATTGTTATTTTGGGTATGGAAACCTTGGTATTTAGCTATTAAATCAGCAGATAAGCGCACCATAATACCTCTGTTTTGGGTTTTAGCTGTCTGTGTGTTCTTCAGTATAAGTAAAGGTAAAAGGCATGTGTATCTATTACCCGCTCTACCATTGCTGGCGATGAGTATTGCTCCATTTCTTGATAACATTTTAGGACAAAGAAAATTTAAAATGGCATTAAGAGGCTTATTATATATAGTTACAGTCACCTTACTAATTATTGGTATTGCTGGTATATTTGAGCAGCCTAAGCTTTTGGCATTATCTTCTAAGCATGGGGTTAACCCATGGCTTCCCTTGTTTTTTATGGGACTATTGGGTGTATTAATCCAAACTTTCTTATGGAAAAGACCTACATACAGTTATTTGTTAATCTTTTCTGTTTATGTATTATTGACAAGCTTGTTTCTGAATCCGTTGCTTGACAAAACACGAAACACCGAATACATGATGAGTGCCATTGAACAGAAAATACCCATTGATTCAGAGTTAGGTATAATTGATTTTCGGGAAAAACTGTTATTACACAACAGGTGGCCCACAGTACATTTTGGTTATCACACACCTAAAGAACAAGAATATGTAGCAGCAAAACAATGGTTGGCTGAAAAGGGAAACAGGTATTTATTAATCAACGAAAATGCTGTATTACCTTGTGTCGATCAAACATATAAAATTGACTATAATTCACCACAAAGTCAATTTTGGCCATTATATTCATCTGCAGCTATGGCACAATGTCTATTTGCAAGTAAACAATTACCTGAAATTTATACCCATTAAAATACCAAATTTCACGGGTATGTAAAAAATGCTTTGCAACTTAATCATTAACACTTTATCTATAAAGATGAGGTAACAGAATCAAAGAAGTCCTCATTATGTTAGCATAGCTGTCGCCCAAAGAAAGGATCCCACTAATATGATTAATTAAAATCAGATTCTGGGATACAGCTCTTCGACTAGTTTATTAAATCACTTTATG
>CAJDWB010000040.1_pt1 | contig 12035 bp, 11 predicted proteins | sample 7391501 | NCBI WGS metagenome assembly CAJDWB01 (sample SAMEA7055733, study PRJEB34461) | soil metagenome | biome: terrestrial ecosystem; feature: Peninsula; material: soil | place: Antarctica | collected 2016 | reverse complement strand
GCCTCAAGTTAATTACCCGACTAAATAGCGATATTGAAACAGCCTATTGCCAAAAGCATCAACTGGAAGAACGCTGTTTACAGAGCATACTCGGAACCACCCACACTGAATTAATTGCTGAAGAAACCGCTATTCGACGTTTTGAGACTAATTTAGGGGATTTATTGGCCGATTTAGCCAAAGCTGAATTTGAAACATGCCAGGCTGATATAGCCATTATTAATTCCGGCAGTATCCGCTTAAATCAGAATATTGCCGCCGGTGATCAAATTACTGCTAAGCATTTACATGAAATGTTTCCCTATCCCAGTGATTTACGTTTGATTGAGATTCCGACGACTTTATTACCGGAGATTTTGAAACACAGTATTTCCAACTGGACCGCCAACGGCCATTGGTTGCAAGTATCAGGTTTAAGTTTTCTTCATAACCCCGATGATGAAACAGTGCAGTACATCCATATCAACCAACATGAAGAAGTTTTCAATCCAAAACCAAACGATCGATTGCGATTGGTGGTACCATTTTATTTACTTTCTGCCAATACCGATCAGGATGGCTATACCTTATTTAATGAAGGTATGATTCAAAACTGTGCAGCCAACGGAGCGGAATTAAGTAAGCTCTTTACTAATTACTTAACAGCCAATCCCGAAGGTATTGCGCCACTACGTGATTACCGTATTTGCAACACCTTAAAAGACCATTGTTTTAATGAGCATTAAAGAACTCGTTATGCTATTAATCTGGCTGGGATTGGCCGGATTATTAGTCACCCTAAAAACTGGACCAAACTTGTTCGCAACACAACAACAAACAGCAGCAGAACAACACTTTTAACCTTGGCACAATTGGCTCATGAAAATGGCCATAATTTTTTTCCTGAGCAACAAAATGCTCTTTATTATTTACTCCTTGCTCAAGGTGTTGGTAAAGAATCAAGAGAAATTGATTTACTATTAACTGCCTTACATGCCCAACTTTACGATGCTGCTGAAGAAGCTATAGAAAATTATGACAGCAAACAATTAACCGAACTAACCGCCCGCTTAAAATCCCTGGCACCTGAAGATGAAAAAATTCAAATCTATACCGACCAGCTCAGTACCTTGTTCACATTACAAAGACTCATCACAGAAGCGAAACAGCATTTGGATGAGAGTGACCTCTATACATTTAGTCACCAAGATGCCATCCATATACTGCAACAGGCACAAGCCTTAGACCCAAACTATCCGCCTTTGATTGAACTACAAAATCGCCTGCTTGGCACCATCAGTCAGCAGGCCATTCGTGCCGCACAAGAAGGTGATTTTGAAGTAGCCAATGCCCAATTAAGAATTTTAGACAATCTCAACGCCAAGCACCCACTTACCAGCGAGACCAAAGTCTTGGTTCAACACCAGAACCAACAGCGTTATAATTACTTAGACCAACAATTTTATTTAGCCGTAAAGAACTTACAGTTAAGTCGAGCCGATGATTTACTGACTGATTTGCTACGCTTAAAGCTCACTCCAGAGCAAGCTAATAATTACCGCCAACAACTTCAAGCAGCCCAAACTTACGGTCCATATGAGATCTTTAACGTTTTTACCGATAAACTCAAGCAAGGCGAAAAAGGACCCAATATGGTGGTCATGCCTTTAGGTAGTTTCTTTATGGGTCGCAGCGATGGCCCACGACACCAGAAACCAGTACATTGGGTTGAATTCAAAACCGCTTTCGCTATTGCCCAACATGAAGTAACAGTATCTCAATTTGCCCAGTTTGTGGCAGCCAGTAGCTACCAAACTACCGCCGAAAAACTCAATCGTGGACTTATTTACAGTCCCGGTACCGGTCGCTTTAAGAACAAACATGGTATTAACTGGCGACATGATTATTTAGGTAAAAAAGCCGATGCTAACCTACCTGTTATTCATGTTTCTTGGGCTGATGCCGACGCCTACAGTCGCTGGTTAGCCGAACAAACCGGCGAAGCCTATCGCCTCCCCTCTGAAAGTGAATTTGAATACGTTCTTAAGGCCGGCAGCCAAGACCTCTTCCCCTGGGGAGGAGCCGCCATCCCGGTGGACGTTATCGGCAATTTAAGTGGCGCTAATGACAGATATCGAGGTAGCCGTGTGCAGTGGCGAGAAGGTGTAGAGAATTACCAGGACGGCTACTGGGGGCCGGCTCCGGTAGCCCAATTCCCGGCCAACCTATTTGCCTTAAACGATCTTAGCGGTAATGTCATGGAATGGGTTGAAGACTGCTGGCATGACAGCTATTACCGTGCTCCTGAAAATGGCAGTCCCTGGGTCAATAAAGGTTGTGAAAAGCGAGTGATTCGCGGCGGTCATTGGGGTAGTGCTTTATCAGAATACCACAGCAGTCACCGTAAACAGGCAGAAACCACTTTAACCGACCCACGATTAGGCTTTCGAGTCGCCAAAACCCTACATTTTTAAACGCTCGCTTATTAGAACGTTAATTAATCATTATTCGCTTTAGACGAACATTCTGTCCACAATTATCAATTATACAAAACCCTACTGAATCGCTATAATAACTATTCATCAACAATTGAGGATAAGCATTATGTCAATCAATACAGGATTAAAAGCAGAAAACAGAAGTGAAATAGTTGCCGGCTTGAGTAAACTTTTGGCTGATACTTATACACTTTACCTGAAAACTCATAACTACCATTGGAACGTAACCGGTCCAATGTTTAACACCTTGCATGTTATGTTTGAAGAGCATTACACCGAATTAGCTGTGGCTGTCGATGTGATTGCCGAACGCATCCGTGCCTTGGGTGAATTTGCACCCGGCTCCTACCATGCATTTTCAAAGCTCACTGATATTAAAGAAGAGACTGAAGTACCGGAAGCTACGCAAATGATTAAGAATCTATTGGATTCTCACGAAACCATTATCCGCCATGCCCGAAAACTCATCACCTCAGATGTTATTGAAGGTGATGAAGTCAGTGCTGATATATTAACGCAAAGAATGGATTTCCACGAAAAAACCGCCTGGATGTTGCGTTCACTATTAGCTCGGTAAATATAACTTGATTCTATAGACTCAAGTTTAAATTTCCAAAAAAAAGGAACCAAACTCTGGTTCCTTTTTTATTTCAACTGATTAAATTAATTTAAACTTCTCTGCGCTTTTCAACAGTTTTACGAACCGAACGAGCCACCCGCTCCGCCGCACCATCGATTGCAGCATGCAGGTTCTTATTACGGTGTGAAACCGCAAACGGTTTTAATCCCCGTAACCTCACTTCCATAGTACAACGCAAATCTTTATCACCACCTTTGTCGGCATTTTCATCAGCTACATGAACTTCAACTCGAGTTACTTGGTCTTTAAAGCTATCCAAAGCACCATTCATTAAATCTTCAACATAACTTTGTAAAGAAACACCACCATTGATATTGTGATCATGATTTACTAGAACTTGCATAGAATTCTCCTGATTAAAATAAAGTCGGTTAATTGCCCGATTAGATAACTTAATTCTGGGGGCTTATTCAGCTATTTCAAACTAAATCTCATTAATATTATAACCAAAAATTACAATAAAATCCTTGCGATTAACCCCAAATTAACTATACTTACCCCTCCCGTGCCGGGGTGGCGGAATTGGTAGACGCGCCGGATTCAAAATCCGGTTCCTTTGCGGGAGTGAGAGTTCGATTCTCTCCCTCGGCACCACTTATATTGTTTTTTGATTTTCTTCCTTTCCTTTCAACGTCGTTTGATACATGAACGAGCCACACTAGACTTAAGTAGAAGCCATGTCACCGAACTCTTTATTATTCGGGTAATACCCGATAAAACGGACACCAAGCTAAGGGACTATAATATCCCAAGAGGTGTAACATGAGTAACTATAATCGATATACAAAAGAGTTCAAATTAGAGACTATTAAACTTCTGGAAAGCAAAATAAGTTCAGTTACTGATTTGGTAATACCCCCATTTATAACTGTTGCTAAAAGTAGAATTCATGCGTCATCATTCTTCTTATCACCATCCATTGATTGACAGTCGCTATCACGTTCAATAACACCGGCATCGGTTAACGGTAATAGCCAATAACGTAAGGGATAGCGTTCTTTAAATTGACACAGATGACGTAATAAGGGGCGCACTTGGGTTATCTCCAATACCACTTCTAAGCGATAAAAACTTCGATAGCCTTCGACCTGATCTTGAATACTGTAACGACTATGCTGGCGGCTAAAGCCAGCCACCTCAGTCATGGTGAAGCCGGTAATATCCTGATATGCCATTAGTACGTCAACCATGGTATTTTTCATGGATAATGGGATAATAATGGTCAATAGCTGTTGTTCATTCATGGGCTGTCCTGGATTCAATTCGATAATATAAAAGCGGCAATAAGTACAATGTAATCAAAGTCGAGGTAAATAAACCACCAATAACGACAATGGCCAAGGGTTTCTGGATTTCAGCTCCGGGCCCAGAGGCTAAAACCAAAGGAATTAAACCGAATACGGCGGTAGCAGCCGTCATCAAAATAGGTCGTAAGCGATCACTTGATCCCAGTAAAATGCCGTTCAACAATTCGGTGCTTTGAAAGCGAATATTTTGTAAATGAGATAACAGAACAACGCCGTTAAGTATGGCGATGCCTAATAAGGCAATAAAGCCTACCGACGCCGGTACCGACAGATACTCACCACTAATAAACAGGGCCAATACACCGCCCATTAAAGCAAATGGGATATTGGCCAAAATAAGCCCTGCAGTTACTAAACTGCCGAAGGTGCTGAATAAAATAATAACTATTAGTAACAATACCAAAGGAATCACCGTCAGCAGATTACGGCTGGCTCGAAGCTGGTTTTCGAACTCACCGCCGTAGGTAACGTAATAACCTTCGGGTAAATCAATATTTTCTCCGACTTGTTGTTTTATTTCGTCGACAAATCCCACCAAATCGCGACCTTGAACATTAGCAGCTACCACTGAAAAGCGCTCGCCGTTCTCTCGTTCGATAATGGCCGGACCCTTAGTGCGTTTAACTGTGGCAATATCCGCTAAGGTGACCAGGCGATTATCAGGTAATAACAAGGGTAAACTTTTTAGCTCGGAAACTGATGTAGGTCGCTCACCCTGATCACTGTCATAAGCCCAGTAAATTGGGGTTTTAATTTTACCGTCAATAATGTGCGAAAACGGTTCTCCGTCCACTTGTACCCGTAATAGTTTAGCCAATTGTTGGTTGTTTAAACCATACTGTTCCGCCAATTCGTTTTGTAGAGAAATACTGATATAGTCACCACCGTCAATTAAGGTCATTTGTACATCGACACTGCCTTCTATGGCTTTGATCTGATGTGATATCTGTTCGGCTATTTGCGCCAATACCGAAGTATCTTCACCAAATACTTTAATAGCCACAGTACCGCTGCTGCCAGTCAACATTTCAGATGAGCGCATTTGAATGGGTTGGGAGAATGCAAAATTAATACCCGGATATTGCAATAACACATGGCGCATGGCATCAATTAATTTATCTTTATCTTTAAAACGCCATTCTTTCATCGGTTTAAGTGTTAGAAATATATCTGACTCGTTTAAACCCATGGGGTCTAAACCCAGTTCATCAGAACCAGTGCGGGCAACGATTTGTTCAATTTCGGGGATTTTAGCCAACAAATGTCGTTCAATTTCTTTATCCAATTCCAATGAGAAATGTAAATTAATAGTAGGAACTTTTTCCAGTTGAATAACAATATCCCCCTCATTTAATACCGGCATGAAGGTTTTACCTATAAAAGTAAATAAGACTATGCTGAGGATAAATACAACTGCAATAATTCCCACAAACCAACGAGGCGCCAACAGTGTTTTGTGAAGTGATTGTTGATAGATATGTTGCAACTTAGTTAAATACTTGGGTGGTTTACTCCGTTTTTGGGTGATCAGCCACGAGGCTAATACCGGCATTACCGTGATGGCAGTTAGTAAAGCAGACAGTAAAGCAAACACAATGGTTAAAGCCACCGGAGTAAATAACTTGCCCTCTAATCCGGTTAAACTCAGTAGTGGAATAAAGACCATAATAACGATTAAGGTTCCTGAGAAAACTGGCTTAATGATTTCACCGGTGGCACGATAAATTAAATGTAATTTAGGCAGGTGATTATCTTTCTGTAAGGCTGTGACTATGTTTTCAACCACTACCACCGCTGAATCAACCAATAATCCGATGGCAATCACCAAGCCGCCTAAACTCATTAGGTTTGCGGTGAGCCCAAATTGATTCATTAAATAAAAGGTTAAGATTACGGAAATCGGAATGGATGCTGCCACCACCAGCGATGCCCGTAAGTTACCTAAAAACAGCGCCAACAATACCGCCACCAAGAAGATGGCCTGAAATAAGGCAGAACTAATGGTGCTAACGGCGGTATCAATCAAATCTTTACGGTCATAAAAAATATTAATGTCCGTACCTTCAGGCAACGTAGCCTGGATTTGGGATAATTTATCACGTACAGCTGCCACCACTTCAGCGGTGTTACTGTTTTTTAGGGCCACCACCAAACCTTGGGTGGTTTCGGCACCGTCTTTGGTAACGCCCCCATAGCGAGTCAGTTGACCCTCACTGAGCTTGCCTAAATCTGACAAACGATAAACATTTGTGCCATTGCTGATGATTAAGTCAGCCACATCTTCAAGCTGATGCATGCGTCCTTCGGTCCTGATAATCATCGATTCTGTGCCCACATCCATTCGGCCAACAGCACCATTCAGGTTACTCATAGCCAGGCTTGCTTCGATATGCTCAAGACTTATATTGGCCTGCTTAAGGCGACTGATGTTGGGCGCAAACTGAATAGTTTTAGTTTGTCCACCCAGGACATTGACGTCGGCCACACCCGGTACCGTGCGTAAGGCCGGTCGAATTTGCCAATCCAGTAAATGCTTACGTTCTTGTAGTGATAACTGTGAGTTTTCCACGGTGAACATAAACATTTCACTTAATGGCGTGCTCATTGGTGCCATACCACCGCTAATACCTGTCGGTAGCGTACTCCATAAGCTTTGTAAACGCTCGCTGACTTGTTGTCTGGCCCAATAAATATCGGTTTTCTCAGTAAAATCCAAAGTAATCGAGGTAATGGCGTACTTCGTGGTAGATCGTAAAATGGCTTGGTTAGGGATGCCCAATAACTCGGTTTCAATAGGCCGAGTGATTTGAGCCTCGATTTCCTCGGCTGTCATACCCGGGGCTTTGATAATTAAATTCACCTGGGTCGCTGAAATATCCGGAAAAGCATCAATCGGCATATCTTTCCAAGCCAAAAAACCCATCAGTAAAGCAATACTTAATAAGACACTGACAAACAACCGCTGAGTCAGGGCAAATCTAACTATGGCGTGTAACATTATTCGCCTCCCATACCCATGAGCAACCCTTTAACAGCTGCCACCGAATGAATTAACAGTGGTAATCCGGTCAAATCCTGATCGACATTGAGATAATAATAATCCTGATCGCCATGGATTACTGATACCACTTGGGTGGTTAGCGTGTTGTCCTGTTTAATTAATATTTGTGACTCTCCCTGAAAATCAAATAGGCTGCTTTTGGGTACTTGATAGGCTGATTTCTGATAATGAGGTCTGGCTTGAATATGTTGTCCCGGCAATAAATGACACTCACCTTTAATCGGTTCACTCCACAACTTAACAAAAAAACCGTCACTGTCATGAGCCACTTGATCGACCGCTAGCTCGCATGAATCGGTAGTTATTAAGATGACATTCAATGCCGTTTGGGTTGGCAAACTCAACTGCAATCGTAAGGCATCCGTGGCTAAAATCTGACCTAAATAAAGGTTTTCAGATTGATCAAAACTGGCAGGTGGTAAATAAATGCCGGCTTGAGGAGCCTTAATATAAACTTGATCGTCTTCATCCGTGGTCTCCAAAAGCTCATAAAAGTGTCGAAAATGCGCTATCTCCATATTTTGTTGGTGATACTCCGTAACAATTTGTTGCCATTGACCGGCGGATATTTGTTTGTTTTGCATCAGTGTTAAATTATTTTGATAACGTTTATACGCCAGTTCATAAAGAGTTTTTTGGGACTCATATTGGCTATGAAAATGGTGCACTTCACTACCGGAAAGTCGAAGTAGACGTTGATCTTTGCTGACTTCACTACCGGCGGGAACCAATAACTCAAGCCGCTGCGGTCGAAATGGTGCGGTAATTTGATAGCCTGAACCCGGTAAATAGCTGACTTGTGCCGGTACCGGTTTTAAATCAAAGCCCGCAACTTGTTTAATGGCTTGAAAGTCAAGCGGCAAAGCACCAAGTTTATCGAGGGTAACGCTTTCGGCTGATAAATTATTAAATGATAACAAACTAAAAAGAGTGATAATTATTTTCATAATGGAATACCTAATATTTGATTTTGGCGGGCTTTGTTACGTTCGATATAAAGTTTATTCAAGTGAGCGACTGATAAGTCATCCTGTGCTTGTATCAATTGTTGTAGATACAAAGACTGATCGATTTCGTTCAGTTGGTATACCTGTTGTAATTGAGTAATTAATTGCTGAGCTAATTCGGCCTGCTGCTCCAGAAGGTCTTGTTGTAGGCGTAAGCGTCGCTGCTCGGACTGTAATTCCAACCAGGTTTGTTTTATTTCTGTGTGTGCTTTTTGCAAGTTAAAATTAATCTCTTGTTGAGTGTTTTGCCAACTGAGTTGATCGGCTTGTGATACTGTTTGCATCGCCTTAATCGGAATACTGACTTGTAGACCCATTTGATTATCATGAAAACCAATATCTCGAACCTGCTTGGCTACTACTCCTAATTGCCAGCTTTGTTGGCCAGTTAAGTTGTTTTCAAAAAGCAACTCGGCATGATCTAATTGCGCTTGCAACAGCCGTATCTGTGGATGATTATTAATAGCCTGTGAAAATTCGCCGGTTATAGTTTCCCTGTAGTTATCAGGTAGTACTGTGGTTCCGGTTAAGGCTTGGTAATGATTATGGGCTAAATTTACCTGTTCGCTGTATGTTTGGATTTGGATTTGGGTTTGCAGTATCGCATTTTTAATCATCACCAGCTGGGTTTTAGACAACTGGTTATTATCAGCCATGGCCTCGACGGCAGTTTGTTGTTGATTAAGCCATTTAACTTTACCGCTGGCTATCTCCAATTGTTTTTCACTGATGGTGCGTTGCCACAAAATTTCTCTGATTAAACCGGACAAATACCAACGATAAAGCTTTTGCTGTTGCTGCTGTAACTGTAGATTCTGATCAACCAACTGATGATCCAGCTGTCGTCGGCTGCCTGACTTAATGGGTAATTGGAAATTGACCTCATATTCATCCGGTGTTTGACTGTCACTACCATATAAAGTGGATAATTGTAATGTGGGAGTGTCGCTAAGCCAGGTGGACACAGCATCTTCTGTTGCTTTTAGGTGGTATAATTTATTGCTATTCAGCTCAGCATGTATGATGCTTTGGTTAAGTAGCTCCTGTAAATTAGTAAGTTCTTCGGATTTAGCTTTATTTTGAATAAATCCGATTATCAAAAAAATAACAATCAATCTTTGGATAGTCATGGCAGTGGTTATCATAAAATAGTAATATCATTATAGGGTCTCTACCATTAAAAAACATCGGCCAAATGACCTATCTCTTTACAACCTATTGATATAGATATAGAAACAAGATTAGAAAAATATGATTAAAGATAAATTCATCACAATTGGCTTGTTACTTATTATGATTTTAAACTTAGCGGACTTAATTGCTGACATTAGTATGAATGTCCCTTTATGGCATATTTTTTCTGAAGCTGCGATTGTGATGGTATCTGGTTTTATGGCGGCTTTTTTAATTATTGAGATGCGTCGGCGAACCCGGACACTTAAGAAACTATCACGACAGCTTAAGGAAGCAAAACATCAGCATGATAAAATCAGTGAACAATTTAAAACGGCGCGTCACGACTATTTTAAAGCGATAGAAAGTCAATTTAATGAATGGCAGCTCAGTACCAGTGAACAAGAAGTCGCCTTACTGATATTAAAAGGCTTAAGTATTTCAGACATTGCTATTATTCGAGCTACTAAAGATAAAACAGTACGTCATCAAGCTTCTGCTATTTATAGAAAAGCCCAAATTGAGGGTCGACACGAGTTGTCGGCCTGGTTTATGGAAGATTTTATTACTGTAAAAGCAGCTTAAGTCTGGACTTAGAATGAAACAAATCTATATACCAGAAAAATCAATCACTACTTCAAAACCATCCAACCGCCCTATAGCAGGCGAATGAATAATCATGGTCGCACCGATACCGGTGACAATGGCATCAGCAATGGCCAAACCCAAGCCCGATCCTTCTACTTGATTATTTGTTCTAACAAATCGTTGTCGAAGTTGTACTAATTTATCAGGCAGTATTATTTCTGCATTGTTAATAATTGTTAAGACACCATGAGCAGAGAAGCCAATTTCCACGAGCTCATGCTGATTACCATGTTTAATGGCATTATCCAGAAGGTTTTGTACCAAGATAGCAAACGCATCTGCGTCAATATTGGACAAAAAAAACTGATTATCTGAAACATTTAACTTAATTTCCGCGTTCGGAAAAGATCGTCTGAATTGATCAACTATCAGGCGCAACAATTCAATTAAATCATGCCGTTCTGTGGTCAACAAACTACCACCTTCTGCTTTAGCCAACTCCATCAGTTTTTCAGATAATCGCGACAGTCTTCTTATGGATGTTTCAATTTTAATAGTTTGTTCTTTCATCGGGCCTGTCGGTACAATCTGTTGCAGTCTCTGAATTTGTGCCAATGCCGTAGCTATCGGTGTGCGTAATTCATGGGCACTGTTAGCGGTAAAGGTACGCTCTAATTCCAAAGCCCGTCGCAAACGATTCAATAAACCATTAACGGATACCGCTACAATATTAATCTCAGCAGGTAAGTCATCGACCTGAATTGCTGATAAATCTTCACCATCACGTACTCTGATAGCCTCACTGAAAGCCAGCACATGTCGTAAGCTATATCGGACAAATAGCCAGGTAGCGAAAAAACAAAGTGGAATAAGTAAAACCAAAGGCCACGATAAGGTGATAAGTATTTCCATAACCGCTGTCCGTCTTTGTGTCAGTGGTTCCGCTACTTGAATGTGGATTGTGTTTTGTACTGCCGAAGCCCCATAAAAACGATGGCTTGCCGATGAACTAAAGCCGTTTTGAAACCCTTGGCTAAACACTGCCGGATCGGCATTATGGGATTTGAGTAAAATTGTGCCACTGTTATCACGCACCAGATAGACAAAATATTCATCATGGGCAGCGAATGGCATGATATTTTGAATTTGCTCTGGGTTTTCATTGTTGATGATTTCAACCACTGCCAATGGCATAATACGTTGCGCTGTTTCCGCTAAGGTGCTGTCGAATAATTCATTCATTCTGCTGCGTAAAACAGTAATCGCAACGACCAGTGCCAAAACCCACAGCAAAGTCACACCCAGGGTTAAGCCAACGCCTAAGGTTTTTTGCAGACTTTTAGGCCGCTTCATGAGCGCTTCAACCGGTAACCTAAACCACGTACTGTTTCTAATAGCTCCCATCCCAATTTTTTACGTAGCCGACTAATATAAACTTCTATGGTGTTACTTTCAATTTCCGCACCAAAAGCATACAGATGATCTTCTAATTGTGCTTTTGACAATAACGTGCCGGGTTTTTGTAGAAACGCTTCAAACACGGCCCATTCACGGGCGCTTAAATTAATGTCCACACCGGCGCGAGACACCAGATGCGCATTCAAATCAACCGTCAAGTCAGCCAACTGGACAATAGGGTTTGGGTTACCGGCATAACGCCTGGCTACCGCTGCAATCCGGGCGCTCAGTTCAGACAAATCAAAGGGCTTAACCAGGTAGTCATCAGCACCCGCATTCAAGCCTTTTATGCGGTCAGAAATTTGATCTCTGGCGGTTAAAATA
>CAJDWB010000012.1_pt1 | contig 12075 bp, 7 predicted proteins | sample 7391501 | NCBI WGS metagenome assembly CAJDWB01 (sample SAMEA7055733, study PRJEB34461) | soil metagenome | biome: terrestrial ecosystem; feature: Peninsula; material: soil | place: Antarctica | collected 2016 | reverse complement strand
CCCAATGACTTGGACATTTTTTGGTCACTCATAGTTATAAAGCCATTGTGCAGCCAATAACGGGCGAACAGTTTTTGTTGGTGCGAACAACAACTCTGGGCAATTTCGTTTTCGTGGTGCGGGAAAATCAAATCCTGACCGCCGCAATGAATATCGATTACTTCACCGAGGTGTTTAGCTGCCATGGCTGAACATTCAATGTGCCACCCCGGACGTCCGTGGCCCCATGGGCTGTCCCAACCGGGTAACTCAGGTGTTGAAGGTTTCCATAACACGAAATCACCCGGATGGCGTTTATAATCAGCCACCTCAACCCGAGCGCCGGCACGCATATCATTGAGATCACGTTTTGATAATTGACCGTAATCGGCATAGGTCGTAACATCAAATAGCACATGACCTTCTGCTTCATAAGCGTGACCACGACCAATTAAATTTTCAATCATACTAATCATTTCGGCAATGTGCTCAGTGGCGAAAGGTTCCACATCCGGTGATAACACATGCAATGCAGCAATATCTTCGTTATATGCTTTTGCATAGCGTGCTGAAATAGTATGAATGGATTCGCCACTTTGTTGGGCTTGTTGATTAATTTTATCATCCACATCAGTAATATTACGGACAAACACAACCTGTGAGTAGTGATGTCGTAACAGGCGATTAAGCACATCAAAAACCACTGCCGGACGGGCATTGCCGATATGGGCAAAGTTATAAACCGTCGGCCCACATAAATAAACAGTAATTCGTTCTGGATCCAAAGGTATGAACGATTCTTTTTTACCGCTTAAAGTATTATGTAAGTACAAAGCCATGTAGAGAATACGAATGATAAAAAACCTTATTGTAAATGAAAGCAAAATGGAGCTGCACAAATATTCGCTTATTTTTGCTTGGTTGGTGTTTAGGCTTGTTATCGCTACCCATTTTTATCATAATAGCGCCTTGCGCCAATCATTAAATATACTAAAAAATGTTATATATCAGATAATTACGAAATGTAGATGACAGAAAAAAACGCTCAAACATCCATGTTGATGGTAGCCGATACGGTTACTGACAATGCTTTACTGTGCTTTAGGTATCTTAATGATTCGGCTTCAAGCAACGACTTAACAGTTACTTTACCCTTTGAAGTTTTGGCTCATTCAGAAAATTACAGTGAAATATGGCAAGACAATGGTGAAACGGTGGTGCTTGGTTATGAGGGTAATGCACGTTTGATTCATTCCAGGCATTTCTTAGTGGTACTATTTAACACCGAGGCCAGTGATTTAGCTGACGTGGTTGACGGAGTTTATGATCAAGCTTTTGACTACAGCCAGCGTTTTAATTTCCCACATCTCATTCGGGTTTGGAATTTTTTCCCGGCTATTAACGATGATGTTGGTGGTATGGAGAACTATCAGCGATTTTGTGTGGCTCGACATGCTCAATTAGAAAGACATCAACAGTTAAATCAACCCAATCCAGCCGCTACCGCCATTGGGACTCATAATCAACAATCGGCTTATGTCTTTATTTTTTCTAAACAAGCCGGTGAAGTAATTGAGAATAAACGTCAGGTTTCTGCTTGGGAATATCCTTTACATTACTCGCCTAAACAACCTCGGTTCTCACGGGCGATGCGGGTTGGTAATTTATTAATGTGCAGTGGTACCGCCAGCGTTGTAGGCCATCAAACCATACACAAAGATGATTTATCACGGCAATTTAAAGAATGTTTAACCAATATTCGGGTCCTGCTGGACAGTGCGGAAAATAGGTCAAATTTAACTTCCGGACTGTTTAGATTTTATTTACGAAATAAAAACCAACTGCACGAGCTACAACAATGTATCATGGATGCCGGCTTGCGCTATTATGTGATATTAGCTGGTGATATTTGTCGAGAAGACTTATTGGTGGAGTGTGAGGCAGTGTTTCAATAATGATAAAAAATAAGGTATGATAGTAATGAAAGGGTGTAATTATATGCAGCAAAATACTATACGTAGAGGATTCTGACATGTCAGATGTTTTTAATGACGCTGTGTACGACGAACTGTACTTAAGCGAACGTTTTCAAAACAGCAGTTTTTTTCAACTCAGTGCGGAGTCGATGAATCGCTTTTTATCATTGTGCCATCGACGAAAATTTCCCACTAAGACCACCATTATCCGTCCCGGTGATTTAGCCAATACTTTGTATTACATAATCAGTGGCTCAGTCACTATTTCCTATGAGAATGAAGAAGGTAAAGAGCTTATTTTAGCCTATTTGAACAAAGGTGATTTTATTGGTGAAATGGGTTTGTTTATGAAAACAGAACGCCGTGAAGTGTCGGTAAAATCCAAGGAAAAAACTGAAGTAGCGGAAATTGGCTATATGCGTTTAGGTCAGTTATTCGAAAACGAATTGAAAGATGATGCCAGTCATATTTTGTATGCCATTGGTACCCAATTAACCCATAGACTTTTACAAACCTCAAGAAAAGTACATCGCTTGGCATTTTTAGATGTTACCGGTCGTATTGCCCGTACCTTACTGGATTTATGTAAAGAACCCTCCGCTTTATCGCACCCCGATGGTACTCAGATTAAAGTTTCGCGTCAGGAAATATCGCGTATTGTGGGTTGTTCTCGTGAAATGGCTGGTCGGGTACTGAAAGATTTGCAAGGCCAAGGCAGTATTAGCGTTAAAGGTCATACCATGGTGATTTTACATAAACGCGAAGATCAACCCGCCATCGATTCCTGATAATCTTGTATTTGTGACAATCAGTTCAGAATGTCACGTAATCGTAACCAATTAATTTTAGAATAGTTTTTTTGATGGCGAACTCCGGCATGCAAAAACATATTTTAGTTGTTGAAGATGATTTAGCGATTCGTGAAATGCTGGGGTTTTCTTTGCAAAACAGCGGTTTTCGTGTCAGTAAAGCAGAAAGTGGAGCTCAAGCGCTTGAGCTGATGCAACATCAATCACCGGATTTACTGGTAATTGATTGGGGCTTACCTGATTTTAGCGGTGTAGAACTGATAGCCATGATACGGCGTGATGAAGTGCTCAAAGAGGTACCGATTATTATGCTCACAGCACGTGCTGAAGAGCGCGATAAAATCAAAGGGCTGGAGCAGGGTGCGGATGATTATTTAACTAAACCCGCCTCGATTCAGGAGTTAATTGCTCGCATTAACGCCCACCTGCGACGTGCTCAAGGTTTCGAGAAAAACCAACAGCTAAATTACTGTGGTATTCGACTTGAGGTGGATAGTCACAGTGTTTGGGTGGATGAGCAGGCCGTAACATTAAGTCTCACTGAATTTAATCTATTGAAATTATTATTACAAAACAGTGAAAAACTGCTCAGTCGTGAGCAGATTATTAATCATGTTTGGGGGCGCAATGCCCACGTTGAAAATCGCACTGTTGATGTACATATTCTGCGCTTACGTAAATCTTTAAAGCCGCACAATAAAGAACGCTGGATTAAAACGGTTCGTGGTGTCGGCTATCAGTTAACTCAACAACAGTAAATCATTTAAGCAGAGGTTAGCATAGGCGCTAAAAACCGACCGGTATGACTGGCTTTATTTTTAGCAATAGCCTCAGGAGTGCCGATGGCAATGATTTCTCCACCACCATTTCCGCCTTCAGGGCCTAAATCTACAATCCAGTCGGCCGTTTTTATAACATCCAAGTTATGCTCAATAACCACAATGGTGTTGCCGTTATCACGCAAACGATGTAAAACAGTTAGTAATTGCTTCACATCGGCAAAATGCAGACCGGTGGTTGGCTCATCCAGAATATAGACAGTTTGACCGGTATCCCGTTTTGATAACTCTTTAGCCAGTTTCACCCGTTGTGCTTCACCGCCGGACAGGGTAGTGGCATTTTGACCTAAGGTGATATAACTTAAACCCACATCCAAAAGTGTTTGTAATTTATCGGCAATTTTAGGAATGGCTTGGAAAAACTCAGCAGCTTCCTCCACCGTCATGGCCAATACTTCATAGATGTTTTTGCCCTTGTATTTTACGTCCAGAGTTTCGCGGTTATAGCGTTTTCCTTTACAGGTATCACAAGTCACATAGACATCCGGTAGAAAATGCATCTCTACTTTAATTAAGCCATCACCCTGACAGGCTTCACAGCGACCGCCTCTGACGTTAAAACTAAAGCGACCGGGTTTATAACCACGGGTTCGGGCCTCTGGAGTGGCGGCAAATAAATCCCGTACCGGACCGAATAACTGGGTATAGGTAGCCGGGTTTGAACGGGGCGTACGACCAATTGGCTTTTGATCGATTTCCACCACCTTATCAAATAGTTCGATATTCTCAAAACGGGTATAAGGTTGAGCACGATGGGTGGCACGGTTTAATTCATTGGCTAAAATTTTATAGAATGTTTCATTAATTAGGGTTGATTTACCGGAACCCGAAACGCCTGTAATACAAGTAAATAAACCGGCTGGGATAGTTAAGTCGATATTTTTTAAATTATTACCGGAAGCGCCAATCAATTTAAACAGCTTGTTTTTATCCTGTTTGTGGCGTTTTGCTGGAATATCGATAGCCAGTTTACCGATTAAATATTGACCGGTAATGGAATCCGGGTTGTTACAAATATCATCAGGTGTTCCTTGTGCCACAATTCGGCCACCATGAACACCAGCACCAGGGCCAATATCAATGACATGATCAGCGGTGCGAATGGCTTCTTCATCATGTTCGACCACAATTACGGTGTTACCTAAGTTTTTTAAATTGACTAAGGTCTTTAATAACTTGGCATTATCTCTTTGGTGCAAACCAATAGACGGCTCATCAAGTACATACATGACACCCACCAACCCAGCACCAATTTGACTGGCCAAGCGAATCCGTTGAGCTTCACCGCCGGATAAAGAATCGGCTTTACGCTCTAAAGTCAGGTAGTTCAAGCCTACGTTCACCAGGAAACTCAAACGCTCCTTAATTTCTTTAATTATTTTTTCTGCTATTTGACCTTTTTGTCCGGTTAATTTTAATTTTTCAAAGTGGCTTAGGGCGTTGGCGATGGAAAGGGCGTTGACAGTAGGCAGATTAATATCTTGAATGAATACATGACGGGCGCTTTCGTTCAGCCTCTGACCTTTACAAACAGGACATGGTTTTTTACTAACAAACTTATTCAGTTCATCACGAACCATAGAGGATTCGGTTTCTTGATAGCGGCGTTTGTAATTGTTGGCAATGCCTTCAAAGGGGTGCTTGCGTTGGTATTCACCTTTATCACTGTAGTAGGTAAATTTAATGTCTTTATTTCCACTACCTAAAAATAGTACATTTTGGACTTCCTCAGACAATTCTTTCAGCGGTGTATTAACATCAAAGTCATAGGCTTCGCCCAAGGCTTTGAGCATTTGGAAATACCAGCCATGACGGCGGTCCCAGCCACGAATAGCGCCTTCCGCTAAAGAAAAGTCCCAGTTTTGGACAATCCGTTGTGGGTCGAAAAACTGACTGATACCCAGACCGTCACATTCAGGACAGGCCCCATTGGGTGAATTAAAGGAGAATAAACGGGGTTCCAATTCGCTCAAAGAGTAATCACAAACCGGGCAAGAAAATAATGAACTGAATAATAAGTCTATCGGCTTGTTATCTTCATCATCCTCAAAAGAAACCACTTGTGCCAGTCCATCACTTAAGGATAATGCTGTTTCAAAGGACTCAGCCAAACGTTGCGCCATGTTGTCTTTAATGCGAAAGCGGTCCACCACTGCCTCAATATCATGCTTTTGTTTGGGATTAAGTTTCGGTAAATCATCAATGTTATATACCTGACCGTCAATTCGAATCCGCACAAAACCACTGCCGCGCAGCTGTTGCATCAGCAGTAAATGCTCGCCTTTACGATTGCGCACTACCGGAGCTAACAGCATTAATTTAAGGTCTTCGGGCAGTGCCAATACCGTATCGACCATCTGTGAAACCTCTTGTGCTTCCAGGGAAATGTCATGTTGTGGACAGCGGGGGGTACCAATCCGTGCATATAATAAGCGCAGATAATCGTAAATTTCGGTGATGGTGCCGACCGTTGAGCGAGGGTTATGGGATGTGGATTTTTGCTCAATAGAAATAGCCGGTGACAGACCTTCGATGTGATCCAAATCCGGTTTATCCATTATCGATAGAAATTGCCTCGCATAAGAAGACAAGGATTCCACATAGCGACGTTGGCCTTCGGCGTAAATGGTGTCGAATGCCAAGGAAGATTTGCCGGAACCTGATAAGCCGGTTATAACAATAAATTGATCGCGTGGTAAATCAACGTCAATATTCTTTAAATTATGGGTTCTGACACCGCGAAGTGAAATATATTTCATGAATGATTAGATGCTGTCCGGAAAGAATTTGGCAATACAAAAGAGGTCTATTTTAACGTAAATTGGGCAGAAATCGAAGTAAGCTTTACAACATCTCCACTATACCTAACTGGTTGTTAAAGTCATGTGATATTGATGGTTTTTACCCGACTGCGACAATATGTCACATTACTTATTATGCATTTGTTTTATAAAATACTGCCATTTTAAAACTTGATAAAAGTATGAAATTAGTTAATTTGACCGCCATTTTACTTAGTTTAGCCATGCAGAGTGTACTAGCCTCTGACCAAGTCCCAAATAATGATGAGCATCTGGAAGGTATCGTAGTGCCAGGTGAGAGCATCGAATTCCCTTCTGTTAAATTATTTCCGGAACAATCATCTCTTATGTCTGATACCGCGGAAGTGCTTAAAAAAATGCCCGGCGCTTATGTTAACCGCAATGGTGCGTTAAGTGGTATTGCTCAGTATCGTGGCTTATTCGGCGATCGGATCAATGTCACCAATAATGGTCATCAGCTGTTGTCTTCTTGTAGTAACGCTATGGATGCGCCGATGAGCCATTTGCCGGCTTCTCAGGTTGATGCGGTAGTTCTTTATCGTGGTATTAGCCCGATCAGTCAAGGTATGGAAACCATTGGTGGCAGCATTGATGTGATTAGTAAAAGAATAGCCACTCAGGAATCCGGCTTAAATGGTGACCTTAATTTAGGCTATAACAGTGTAAATGAAGGGGTGCTGGGTAGTTTAAACCTGGCCGCTAAAAAAGGATATCATGGCTGGCAACTAGGGGTTAATTACGAGCAGGCTGACAGCTATGAGTTTGCCGGTGGTAGTAATTATTTCACCGGTATCGATCGTCAATTTTATAATCTGGCTTATCAGTATGATGATAACAGTCGGTTTTTTGAAATAGCCAGTAACTACAATGACACTGGGGCAACCGGAACTCCGGCATTACCTATGGATATCAGTTATGCAAAAGGCGGTGTTGCATCAATAAAATATAACCAAAGTCTGGATAATAACTGGACCCTTTTAGTCGATGGTTCGTATCAGGACACCGATCATTTAATGGATAATTATCGTTATCGACAACAAATGCCGGCCATGTATCGAGAAGCATTTACCAGCTTGTCACAAGCGGCTGTTTCGATCGGTGGAAAAAGAAGCTTAGAGCAAGGTGAATTGCTGGTTGGATATGATTATGATGCCACTGATCATACTGCGGATATCACTAATCCCAATAATGTTGGATTTATGATTAAAAATTATGACACACAAAGGCAGCGACACAGTTTGTTTGCTGAATGGCAGCATCGGGTTAATCAATTTCATAGTTTAGTATTAGGAGCTCGTGCTACCCACCATAAAAATGAAGCCAGTGATGTCGCCAGCTCAATGGCGATGATGAATAACGATATGGGGAATTTACATCGTACTTTACGCGATCGATTTAATGCTTCAGATCGATCATTGAGTGACACCAACCTTGATCTGGTCTTTAATTGGAAACATTCAATCAATGACCGTTTACAGATGGACTATGGTGTGGCGGTTAAAAATCGAGCACCCAGTTATCAGGAACTTTATTTATGGTTACCTTTAGAGTCGACTGCCGGTTTGGCTGATGGCCGTCAATATTTGGGTGACTTAGATCTTGATTCAGAAACTGCTTATCAGTTGGAATGGGGTATTTCCTATCAAGTCGGTGATTTTCAGGTAGAGCCGCATGTGTTCTATCATCGGATATCAGATTATATCCAAGGCATCCCCAATACCCAGATGCCGGCACCAGCGGATACTTTACGTTATGCCAATGTCGATGCCGAGTTGTATGGTGCTGATATGACTTTGAGTTATCGCTTTTCCCCTCATTGGTCAGTATCTCATGTTAGCAGTTATGTCCGTGGCCAGCGTCGAGATATTGATGATAATTTATACCGGCTGACACCACTCAATGGCCGAACAGAAATTACTTATGAGCACAATGCTTGGCAACTATCGGCCGAAATGGTTAATGTCGCTAAGCAAGATAAAGTCTCTATAACAAATGCTGAAAAAACCACCCCAGGTTACGGTTTATTGAATTTATCCGCTGACTATAAAATCAATCAAAACCAGCGAATAAACACCCAAATCAATAATGTATTTGATAAGCGTTATTATGACCATACCGGTGGTTATAACCGCAATAACCTAAATGCAGACGTCGGTTTTAACAGTAATGATCTGACTGCTTTTCGCTTACCCGGGGAAGGTCTTGGAGTGGCCGTGACTTACTTTGTGCAGTGGTAAATTGCTTAAAAGTTGACATCTTAGATCACAGTAAGCATAAAGCCCATTTTTTATGGGCTTTATGCTTTTTGGTATTCTAAAAACCATGCAAGCCTAGGTCAATTCCAGTATGATAATGAGTTTTTAACAAAACCATTGTAATTAGAGGAGGCCTTATGGCGGATAACCAAGTAGATATACCGGTAGTACCGGCTGAGCGGAATATTGCTGAATTAACGATTAAAGCCCTGATTTTAGGTGCCGTGTTATCAATGGTATTGGCCGCGGCTAATGCTTATATTGGTTTATTGGTGGGTTTGACCGTTTCAGCATCAATTCCGGCAGCAGCGGTTTCTATGGGAGTGCTGCGATTATTTCGTCGCTCCACTATTTTAGAAAATAACATGGTCCAAACGGCTGCATCTGCCGGTGAATCTTTAGTAGCAGGGATTATTTTCACTATTCCGGCGCTGGTTATTATGAAAGCCTGGAGCGGTTATGAATACGGCCCAATGGTGGCGATTGCTGTGGTTGGCGGTATTCTCGGTGTAGCATTTACCATCCCCTTAAGAAAAGCACTTATTATCGAAGCCAAGCTTAAATTCCCCGAAGGTGTCGCCACTGCCGAAGTGTTGAAAACTGGTGGAATCGAAAATGACCGCTTACATGATGTTAAAGACTCGGTCGCTTCAGAAGGTTTTGCAACCTTGATTAAAGCCGCTCTTATTGGTGGTGTGATTAAACTGCTTGAATCCGGTCTTGGTATTTTATCTGCAGGTTTAGCCACCGTTAAATCATTATTTGGTGGCAGTTATTTATTTATGGCCAATATTACCCTGTCGCCGGCCTTATTAGGTGTGGGTTTTATTGTTGGTTTGAATATCGCATTTTTAGTATTTTTTGGTGGAGTCATAGGTACTGTTATTGGCGTACCCTTAAACTGGGCATTTAACGGTGATGCACTGATGGCGGCTACCGGTATTGATGCAGCCACGCCATTGACCAGTCTATCTACCGAACAGTGGGCGCAAATTGCCGGCGAATCTTGGCAGAATAACCGTCGCATTGGTGTGGGTGCCATGATGATAGGTGGTTTATGGTCTTTAATCAGTTTAGCTAAGCCTTTATGGCAAGGTGTTAAATCTAGTCTTGACGCTTATAAAAATAGCGACAATCATCAAGGTGGCATTCCACGTACCGAGTTTGATACTCCGATTCATTATGTCGGTCTGGTCATATTACTCGCCATTGCGCCGGTATTTTTCATATTTAAAACAGCCTTAGGTGACTATCCCGATGCCAATATGATTTCTGCAATCATGACGGTTTTAATGTTGGTGTTTGGCTTTATTTTCTCATCGGTTGCCGGTTATATGGCTGGTTTGGTAGGCTCCTCTAATAATCCAATTTCCGGGGTCACCATTGCTACAGTGATTGTCTCGGCTTTGATTCTTTTTCAAATCATGGGTAACGAAGGTCCAGCGGCCACCTTAGGTCCGATTGCGGTGATATTTTTAGCCGGTTTGATTTGCTCGGCTGCAGCTATTGCTGGCGATAATATGCAAGATCTGAAGTGTGGTCATATCGTCGGTGCCACGCCGTGGAAACAACAGATTTTCCAAGTAGTTGGTGTGATTGCCGCTGCTTTAGTCATTCCTTTTGTGCTGAATATTTTAGACCAAGGTTATGGTATTGGCCGACCTTCACCGCTTAATCCTGATGCCATGCCGTTAGCGGCACCGCAAGCTGGTCTGATGGAAGCTTTGGCCAGTGGTATTTTTGGTGGTGGTATTGAATGGACCTTTATATTTATCGGTTTTGGTTTGGCGGTTGCTTTGATTATTTTGGATAAGATCCAAGAAAAACGTGGCTCTGACTTTCGCTTTCCGGTATTGGCTGTGGCTGTGGGTGTGTATTTACCTCTGGGGTTATCAGTACCTATATTTATCGGTGGTGTATTGTCTTATATCTTACAAAAACGGGCTCTTAAACAGCCTAAAGAAGTTCGGAAACGACAAAATGCAGCCGGCTTGTTATTGGCTTCAGGACTAATTACCGGTGAAGCTTTAATGGGTGTGTTGGTAGCGGTTGCGGCAGTTACCTTCCAGGGCAAAGTTCCCTTTATGCAAAACTTCGGCTTGGCTAATTGGTTGAGTGTAATTGTCTTTGTTGGGGTGGTTACATATACCTATCGGCGTGTTAAAAATAGCTGATAGATTGTCTTAACCATAAAAAACCCGGCTCAAAGTGCTTTGCTTAGCCGGGTTTTTTTGTGGCTCAGTTATTATTTGCCGGTAAATTTTGCTTGGCGTTTTTCTAAGAAAGCTGATGTGCCTTCATTTTTATCTTCCGAAGCACAGCAGATGCCAAAGGCTTTAACTTCGTAATCAAGCGCTTCACCCATGGCACATTCTAAGCCGTGGTTGATGCTGTCAATAATCATACTAAGCGCAATCGGAGCGGATTGGCTGAGTTGTTCGGCAATTTTATTAACAGTGTTCATTAATTCCCCTTGCGGTACCACTAAGTTAACTAAACCGACTTGTTCAGCTTGATCTGCGGAGACCATATCGCCGAGTAAATTCATTTCCATGGCTTTACCTTTTCCGACTAATCGGGTTAAACGCTGGGTGCCACCAAAACCGGGGATAACACCCAGTTTAATTTCTGGCTGGCCGAAACGGGCATTATCAGAGGCAATGCGTAAATGACAAGCCATCGCCAGTTCACAACCGCCACCCAAAGCAAAGCCATTAACCGCCGCAATCACCGGTTTACCGCAATGCTCGATGTTGTTGAATACACTTTGACCGTATTGGGCAAACTGCATTCCAGTAATTGAGTTAGTTTTTGCTAACTCATTAATGTCAGCACCAGCGACAAAGGCTTTATCGCCACTTCCGGTAATAACAATCACCCGCACTTGGCTGTTGCTTTTGGCTTCAGATACGGCTTGATCCAGTTCTTTTAAGGTGGCTTGATTTAAGGCATTGAGTTTATCAGGTCGATTGATGGTGACATAACAGGTCTTATTTTTGATTTCAGATAATACGTTTGACATAAGTTTTTGTGACAATACTATGGATAAGCTGAAATTATAACAAGTTATCAATCAATTGTAATAACCGTTGGTTTTTTTGATAAAAATGGACTAAATAGTTATTGAATGTGAACTTATTTATCTGTAGCCTGTCTTGTGTTACATGAATCCCTGACGTAAAATACGTCGCTTAATTAATAAGAGGTATCGAATGAAAAAACTACTTGCGCTTACTTTGTTGATGATGGCTTTAGCCGTCTCAGCACAACAAGGCGATAACAATAAACCTTTACCTAAAAGTGCTGACATTACTTTTAATAAAGACATGGCTTCATACGCTGTCGGTTATCGAATGGGTTTACAATTGGCCGGTCGTAAGGACAGTGCCTTTGAA
>CAJDWB010000036.1_pt1 | contig 12081 bp, 12 predicted proteins | sample 7391501 | NCBI WGS metagenome assembly CAJDWB01 (sample SAMEA7055733, study PRJEB34461) | soil metagenome | biome: terrestrial ecosystem; feature: Peninsula; material: soil | place: Antarctica | collected 2016 | reverse complement strand
GCAGCACTTACCAGTATTGCCCAGCAAAATAACATTTCATTAACCCAAATGCGGGAAACCATTGAGGCAGATGGCTTTAATTTCTCTGACTTTCGTAATGATATGCAAAAAGACATGGTCACAGAACGTGTCCGTTATGCCTATGCTAATTCCACGGTAAAAGTCAGCGATCATGAAATTGAGTTATTTTTGGCTGATAATGAGTTGGATCAAGGTGAGGTCGATTTACAACATATTCTACTAGCTATTCCAGAAACCGCTGAGGAAGCTGAAATCGAAGCAAAACGAACAGAAATCACTGGTTTATACGATCAATTAAAGGCTGGTGCCGACTTTACCGTATTAGCCACCCAATTCTCAGATGGTCAAAAAGCCTTAGAAGGTGGTCACTTAGGCTGGCGGCCGATGAATCAATTGCCACCTGCGTTTTCAAATCAAGTGCAATCGATGGCGATTGGTGAAGTGACCCAGCCTCTTCGGTCTTCCAGTGGCTTTCATATCCTTAAGCTTATTGATAAACGTGTGCAAACTACTAAATTAGTGGATCAATATAATGCTCAGCATATTATGATCAATATTGATGAAATTGTTTCAGCAAAAGATGGTATGAAAGTAATCAACAGTCTATATAAACAGTTACAGGATGGCGCAGATTTTGCTAAATTAGCTGAAGCACATTCTAGTGACTTTAACTCTGCACCCTTGGGCGGTGATATGGGTTGGTTTACCTTAGCCGAATATGGTGAACGGATGGGTGGCGTTCTTGGGGATCTGAAAGAAGGTGATATTTCTAGTCCATTTCAGACCGAAAATGGTTGGCATATTGTTAAATTATTAGGCAAAAAACAAGCTGATGTCACCGATGAATATAAGAAACAACAAGCAGAACAAGCCATTCGCCAACGAAAAATACAACAGGCCATTGAATCATGGATTCGTGAAATCCGTGGCCAAGCTTTTGTTGATATCAGGCTGTAAAGAATCATAATGACACTGGCAATTACCTTAGGTGAACCCGCCGGTATTGGCTTAGAGCTTATCAGTCAACTACGCTCTGAGCTATTAGATTGTGTACTGGTGGGTGATCGGCAACTAATACTTAAAACACTGCCGGATTTTAATAATGCCCACATTCATCATGTGCCGTTAAAGGTGCCGGTACAACCCGGAACACTCAATAAGGCCAACGCTGAATATGTTTTAGCCACCATCAATGCAGCTACTGAAGGCTGCCTATCCGGTCGTTACCAAGCCATGGTCACCAATCCCGTTCATAAAGGTATTATCAACGATGCCGGTATTGTCTTTTCTGGACATACTGAATATTTAGCACAATTAACCAATACTCCACATGTGGTCATGATGTTACTTAACGATGTCATGCGAGTGGCTTTAGTAACCACTCACCTACCGCTAAAACAGGTTGCCGAACATATAACCGCTGAAAATATAACTCGGGTCATTAAAATTGTCGTCGCTGATTTAGAACATAAGCTGGCAATTGCAAAGCCTCATATTGCGGTATGCGGACTCAACCCTCACGCCGGTGAAGGCGGCCACTTAGGCCATGAGGAGATTGATATTATTATCCCAACTTTAGAAAAACTGAGACAACAAGGCTATCATCTTACCGGCCCCTTACCCGCTGACACTTTATTTACTCCCGATCGGGTGAAAAATTATGATGCTATTATTGCCATGTATCACGACCAGGGATTAGCCCCGTTAAAATATGCTGGCTTCGGGCGCTCAGTTAATATTACTTTAGGATTGCCCATTATTCGCACAAGTGTCGATCATGGCACCGCTCTGGACATTGTCGGTAAAGGCATTGCTGATGCTGGTAGTTTACGTGCAGCTATTAAGTTGGCCCGTACTTGTGCTGAAAAACAAGCGATAAAACACTGATGCGTGCTAAAAAACGACTTGGCCAGAACTTTTTGCATGATGCCGGTATCATCGATCGTATTATTCAAATTATTAACCCACAAAAAAGTCAGGCCATTATTGAAATCGGCCCGGGTACCGGTGCCTTAACTGAACAACTGGCAGCCAGTGGTGTACCCTTGGAGTTGATTGAGTTTGACCGTGATTTAATACCGTTACTGACTAAACAATTTGCTGATAACCCACAGGTAACTATTTATCATCAAGATGCGCTGACATTGCAGTTGTCTGGAGGTCCTTATCTTATTGTCGGCAATTTACCTTATAACATTTCGTCACCCTTACTAATTCACCTGCTACAACAGGCCGAATATATTGAGCGTGCTGTTTTTATGCTGCAAAAGGAGCTTGTTCAACGCATTTGTGCCGAACCGGGCACTAAAACCTTTGGCCGTCTATCAGTCATGCTACAAAATCGTTTTACTTGTTATGCTGCCATAACCGTACCACCAGAAGCATTTAAACCCATTCCAAAAGTAGATTCACAGATTATTGAACTCATACCCCGTCAAGAATTTACTGAAGTGCCTTTTAAATCTCTTGAATTCGTAGTCAAGCAAGCTTTTGCCCAGCGCCGCAAAACCATTCGTAATAATTTAAAAAAGTGGTTTTCAGATGATGATTTACTGGCTGTTGGTATTCAACCTGTACAGCGTGCCGAAACTGTCCAGGTGAGCCAGTTTGAACAACTGGCTCTACAGTACCATGCGTCTCACTGAACTGGCACAACTGCCCTCTTGCTTTATCACAGCCACTGATACCGATGCCGGTAAAACCTACGTAGCCACACAAATCCTTAATTCCTGGAAAGAAAAAGGTTTTTCAGTCGCCGCCTTAAAGCCGATTGCCACTGGGGCTATTTTTAAAAACAACCAACTGGTGAGCGAAGATGCCTTGGCTTTGGCTGAAGTAACCGGACAGAATCCTGTAGACATCACCCCTTTTTTATTTGAACGACCCGCCTCACCACATATTGCTGATAATGGCTTAGACTTTAATTTACCAACCATTATCACACAATTAATTAAACTACAGGCAACCCATGACAGGGTTATTGTCGAAGGTATTGGTGGCTGGTGTGTACCCTTATCTGAACAATTAATGTTAAAAGATTTGGTGATTGCTTGTAACTTACCGGTTGTCATGGTGGCCCGTATCGGCCTAGGCTGCATCAATCACAGTCTATTGACGCTTCAGCAAATTCAGCGTGATTGTGGTTTATTATATGGCTGGATTGCCAATGTTATCGACCCAAATTTTACCGATATTGATAGCAATATAACCAGCATTGAACAACGCATGACTTCAGGCACTGTTAATTTCTCTTAGCATTAGGCTAAAATAATTATTTTCGAGGGCCAATTAGCATGTATAAATTTATTCTTTTTTTATTAGTTACTAGCAGTGCCGTGAGTGCAGAAAAACTATCTTTTCAGCAAAACCTAAACCTATCGACGGATCGCCTCAGTGCCATTGAAATAATCAGCGGTGCCGGCGACATTATCGTTACCACTAATCAAGGTAATTGTTACGTGGACACGAAAAGCCTAATTTACGTAAAAACCCCGAAATACAAATTCACCTCGATATTCAAATTCCAGCTTCATTAGACGTCAAAATTGATGATAGCTCAGGCGATATCATACTTAATGGAATTGGCGGCTCATTAGTTATTGATGACGGTTCCGGTGATATAAGAATTAGTCATGCCAAAGGTTCCATTAATATAGACGATGGTTCCGGTGACATTACCATAACAGACAGTGACGGTGATGTTGAAATTGACGATGGCTCCGGTGCCATTACCTTATTACAAGTTAACGGTCACAAAAATATCGAAGATGGCGCTGGCGACATAACAATCCGTAACAGTCGTGGTGATATTAAAATTGATGATGGTTCCGGCGAAATCCACCTCAAAAATATAGATGGCTCAGCCACTATTAATGATGGCTCAGGTTCAATTTATATTGATAATTTAGGCGGCAAACTAACGATTAAAAGCGCAGGCTCCGGCAAAGTAATTATCGATGGCGAAATCCAAACAAAAAATTTCAAATAATGCATTAAAAAAACCTGGTCACATTCATGCAGCCGTGACCAGGTTTTCCTATAAAACTAATCTATTACGAGTACTTTTTATTTCTATTGTGCTTTTTTAGCTTGGTCTCGCCAGTAATTATTAGCCTCGGCAATTGTTTTAAACTCAAAGGCCACTAATTCAGCCGCACGCATTAATAAAGCAGCATCATTTTGGTATTCTTCTCGTACCGCTTTTTTAATATCACCATCTTGCTGAATAGCACCAATAGTTTTACGCACTATAGTAATGGCCAGCATACGACCAGCTAAGGGCGTATCAGTAATTAAACTCGGCATATAATCATTATTTTCAGTTGTTTGCATTGCTGTTGACTCCTCTTGGGCTTGTAAGCTGATGGTTACTAACATTAAACCAATCACAAAACATAAATTTATTAGTTTAGACATATTATTCCTCCACATATGGGATCAAAGATTAATGATTGACCGATATGCTTTTTAAATTTGGAAATCGATCCAAGGCATGATTTTGATGGCAGGCTATACAAGCACTCTCCATCTCTTGATAGAGCTTTATTTGTAGTGATAGATCTTTTTTTCGAGCGGCTTCTGCTAAATGCTCACTTAGATGATGAAATGCTTCATCACGTTCTATAAATGCTGCTGATAAGGTTTTTTCGAGAATCTCACTATCCTCATCAGTCATTTTTTGTGCCATTATGAAACTATCATGGATTGCCTGCGCTTGTTGCGCAACTTGATCGTGCTCACCGGCAATTATCGCCCGAAAAATAACATCCATAGATGTTGCAATGGCTTGCATTTCTTCAATCAATAAACCTCTGAGTGAATTAGGTAACTGGCTGCCGACAGCCTTATCATCTGCTGTCTGTGCACAGCCGATGCTGACAAAAAAAATCATAATTATTAAAAAACGTCTATTCATTATTAACTCCTGCTGATATGGATTATTATGTTGTGATAGTTGATTGTGAGTTGTACAGTCATTCAACAAGACCGAGTAACTCAAATAATATCAATCCTTTGAAACCTTCGGCTACCGCGACGCTCCAAACTAATGATTAATAATAGAGTAGCAATATTTAGTTTTTTTTTACTTGATTTGAATCAAGTTTAACTTTGAAAGACTATACCACTTAAATTTATTAACTATTTACTAAACACTCACTTAATAAATACTTCACCCACAAAAAAACCGCCCAAAGGCGGTTTCTTCTCAACCAGAATATAATTATTAGGCTGCCATTTGCGTTTTTAATTTCTTCAACGCAGCAGCTTCTAATTGACGAACTCGCTCGGCAGAAATACCGTATTTATTCGCTAGCTCTTGTAATGTGGCTTTATCATCCACTAACCAACGACTGGTTATAATATCCAAAGAACGCTCATCCAATTTATCCAAACCGTGAAACAAAGCATTGTGGTTTTTTTCATATTCACGATCTTTAACTAAAGTCGCTTCCGGGGAAGGACTGTTATGAGTTAACCAAGCTTGTGGCGAGTACGTATTGTCTTCATCGTCATCACCCGGTAAATCAAAAGAAATATCTTGACCATGTAGTCGAGATTCCATTTCTACCACTACTTCCGGCTTAACATCCAAGTCTCTGGCCACTCGATTGACTTCATCTAAAGTAAACCAACCCAAACGTTTTTTATTTTTTCTTAAATTAAAAAATAATTTGCGGTGGGCTTTGGTGGTTGCTACTTTTAGGATCCGCCAGTTTTTTAAGATGTACTCATGAATTTCAGCTCGAATCCAATGTACAGCAAAAGAGACTAATCGTACTTTATGTACTGAATCGAAACGTTTAATGGCTTTCATCAGACCAATATTACCTTCTTGGATAAGATCACCAACGGGTAAACCATAACCGGCATAACCTTTGGCCACATACACGACAAATCGTAAATGTGACATTACCAATGAATGAGCGGCATCCAAGTCATTATGATCACGAACTTGATCAGCAAAACCGCGTTCTTCTTCAACAGTAAGAACCGGAATTTGATTAACTGAACTAATGTACGCTTCAAGAGAACCGGTCATTGAGGGTACAGGTAAATTTTTAAGAGTTTTTGTTGTCATTATTGTGCTCCAATCTAACATGGCTTGCATTAAGCCCACGTGATAAGAATGTAATGCTCAGTTTGACAAATTAAGCACCACGAAAGTTCCGTCCTCTATTGAGCAACGGGTGGTAAATTATAGCATAATGCCATTTCCAGTCAAGTCAGGCCCCAACAGTTGAGCTCCTATCTTAATAAGATATTCTACCAACGATTTACTTCACAAAAACAGTGTGCCAACTCAATAATTTCACCGGGACGACGATCTAGCAGTAAAGCCAAATCTGACGCCAGTGGCTGGATGATTTGCTGAATACGCTGGTGACTGTCATTTGCTTGAAAATCGACAAAGCTACTGGCTTTAACAAAAGCATCTGCCATTAGTTGTTCACTGAAGCTAAGCTTTTTTTCTAACCATTTAACTTTATAATCATTGCTTATACCGGCCCGTTGAGCGGCATCATTCACGGCATCTTGTAAATTTCCTAAATTATCAACCAGACCTAAATCCTTGGCTTGTTTAGCGGTCCAAACACGACCGCGCGCAATTTGATCTACCATCGAAACCTCTAAACCACGAGCGGTCGCAACGGCGGTAATAAATTGCTGATACCCATATTCGATATTAGATTGAATTAGTTTGGCAAAATCAGGATCCAACGGTCTATCAGGATTGAATGCACCGACCCAATCGGTAGTGCCCACACCATCAGAATGAATACCCAATTTCTCAAATAATTTTGGATAGGTCAACCACATACCGTAAATACCAATGGATCCAGTGATGGTGGCTTCATTGGCCCAAATACTGTCAGCCGTCATGGAAATCCAATATCCACCAGAGGCCGCTACATTGGCCATGGAAACCACCACCGGCTTACCGGCTACTTGTAGGGCTTCAACTTGACGTCGGATTTGTTCTGAAGGATAAACGCCGCCACCGGGGCTATTTACTCGCAACACCACTGCTTTAATTTTTGAATTAAATCGGGCCTGCTCTAATAGCGCAGAAGTTGAATCACCGCCGATGGTACCAGCCGGTTGTTCACCACCTAAAATAGAACCTTCGGCAACCACTATTGCCACTTGTTTGTTGCCGGCTAAGGTTGGCAAATCTAAGGTTAAGTAATCCTCAAAATCTACACTGCGAAAATGGTTATTGTCATCATCAAATGAACTGTATTCGGCAATGTGTTTATGCATAAAGGGCCGCTTCATGACTCGATCTACTAAACCGGCATCCAGCGCCATATCTGCCACTGAACCATTTTTGGCTTGTAATCGCTGTGCTTGGTTATCAATAATTTCTGTTAAATCGGCAACGGTAAGATGGCGTCTATCCGCTATATCTTGTAAAAATGTTTGCCACATATCATTCATAAAATGTAAGTTGGCTTCTTTGGCTTCCTCAGACATGCTATTTCTAACAAACGGTTCAGCGGCTGATTTATACTCACCCACTCGGAATAAATGTACATCAACACCAAGTTTATCTAAACCATCCTTAAAGTAATTACGATAACCACCAAAACCTTGAATAAACAAGAAACCTTGTGGGTCCATAAGTACTTCATCAGCTAAGCTGGCAAAATAATACTGGGACTGGGATAAGGAGTTTGCCATTGCGATGACCGGTTTACCACTCCCGACTTTAAAACGTTCCACGGCGGCAGCGATTTCACGCAAATGCACTAAACCAACACCCCAAATTTCATCAGGATTTAATACCAAAGCGGTAATGCTCTTATCCTCTGCAGCCATTTCAATGCTGCGAATAATGTCGCGCATACGGGTTTCTGGGACCCGGGTGCCTTGAATACTCTGTAGCGCGTGCAAAGCTGGATTACCGGAGTATTGATCAACAATATAACCTTTCGGCGCCACTACTAAGGCCGTTTTGTCTTTGATATGAATTTTTTGGCCACCAAAAATAAGCCATAAAATAAATAAGAAAATTAATAATAAGATAAGATGACGCGTGAAGTTAGCAATCAGTACAAAAGGTTTAGTAAAAAACCCAAAAAAAGTACGTATGCCTGAAGTTTTTTTAGTTTGAGTATTCATGCGCGCTATTGTAGCTTGTTTCCTTAGGGTTCCTCATGTTACTAAAGTCATTATTTATAAAATAAATGAGCATAAATGCTCCTGTTTTTAGGGACTGAGTTTCATATAATCATCATTCACAGCTTTAAAAGTAAATAATCAACCTTATTAATGAATACATGAAACCTTCTTTTTGGCGTTATTTTCCTGCTTGGACACTCTACGGTTTTTTGTGGTTATTGGCACAATTACCCTACCGTTTACTGCGCGCGTTCGGCGGTTTTTTGGGTGGTTTGTTGGGTAGCGCTTTCCGCGTAAGACGCCACATTATCGAACGCAATATTGCCGCCTGCTTCCCCCAGTTATCCGCCAGTGAACAAAGCCAACTTATTACCGCCAATTACCGCGAAACCGGTTATATGGTGAGCCAGACTTTATACGCTTTTTTTCATCGCTCAAAAAAAATGTTTAATGATTTACCACTCACCGGCCGTGAACACCTGGATAGAGCGCTACAATCAGGACGTGGTGTAATATTAGTTAGCGGCCATTTTACTGCTTTAGATATCGGCGGCCGAGCACTTTGTTATCGTTATCCGGTAGCCGGGGTCTATCGACCGCATAAACATCCTGTGATGGAATATGTGGTGAGTAAAGCACGTAAAAGTTATGCCGATACCATGTTTGCCCGAGACCAATTAAAAAGTATCGTTAAACATCTTAAAACCGGTGGAATTGTTTGGTATGCACCCGATCAGGATTATCGTCGTGGTCATTCGGTTTTTTCAGATTTTTTCAAGCAACCTGCCAGCACCATCACCGCTACCCACCAACTAGCCCGTTTATCCGGTGCGAGTGTACTTTTTTATAGCGTCAGACGTATTGCTGAAAAACCTTATTTTGAATTGGCCTTGTCGCCGGCTTTAGAGAATTTTCCCAGCCAGGATAGCCAAAAAGATACTGATTGTATTAATCAAGGTATTGAACAGATGGTAAACCAAGCACCAGCTCAATACCTGTGGTTGCATAAGCGCTTTAAAACCCAACCACCGGGAGCGGCTGATTTTTATCAGCCAAAACAAGCTGATAGGAATGCTAAGGATGAGCCACCTTCATGAAAATCCCACACTTAGATCCCGAATACTCTGCTGCCCGACGTAAACAATGGCCGCGTGCGTTTCGCATTGGCTTACAGCTGTTGGCCGTTATCTGGCTCATTTTTCTGGCTTCACAGATATTGCCATTAATTCAATTTGGCAATAAACCTCGCAGCATCGAAGGCTTACTCGGTATCGTTACTATGCCGTTTCTGCATGCCAATTGGTCACATTTGATTGACAATACTTTGCCACTATTTCTTACCATCGTGGCTCTATTTGGCAATTATCCAAAAGTGGCGAAAAGAATACTTATTTATGCCACCCTAATTACAGGTATTTTAGTTTGGGTATTTGCGCGTGGCGTCAATCACATAGGCGCAAGTGGTTTATTTTATGCCCTACTTAGTTATCTGTTTGTTAGCGGATTTTTAAAAAAAGATTTACAGTCTATGGGAATTTCCCTGATTATAGCGTTCCTTTACGGCTATATGATTTGGGGGATTCTTCCGGGCCAAACGGGTGTTTCTTGGGAATCACATATGTTCGGGTTATTAACCGGTATTTTCCTGGCATGGAATACCAAGGACATTGATCGACCGAAACTCAAAGATTGGCACTTAGATGAAAATTTAGATGAATACTATCCCAATGACAATGAACCCAATAACTAACTATTAGTCGTATTTAAGGACTTGAACAAGCACTACAAAACGGGATGTGTGGATAGGCTTTTAAATGGTAGTAATCAATTGGCTTTTGGCAAACCACACAAGCACCAAAAGTGGCCTGTTGCATGCGTAGTAGGGCTTTTTTAATTTGTGACAACTCAATTTGTGCCTGTTGATCAACCGCAACCGGCACCAGCCCACTCTGGCCATAATCAGCGGTCTCAACATCAATCAATTCGCGTAAAATCTTTTGGCGCTCTAATAAACGGAATTTAAGTTCATCTAAAAATTGTTTTTCAATCAACATGGCTGTTTATATAATCTCTGCGCAGATATCTGATTGTTAAGTCTATCAATACCAGGCAAAAACCAAGTTGATTAAAGTCAAGATTTAGCCACAAAAAAGCCCGTCATTACACATCGCAACAACGGGCAAGGTTTTTAAATGTGCTACTTAGTCTTGTAACTGCTGTTCTAGTTTTTTAATAGTCGCTAATATACGTGCTTGGGTTTGTGAGTCTTTATCAGAAATACGGCTCACTTGGTTCGTTCCGGCTTTATTCTGAGCTATTCGCTGTGGTAAAAATTGACCTAAACCTACCGAATTCACCTCTTTCTGTAGTGCTTTATTGTTGTTAGGTAACTCACCAGCAGAAGATGGTCCAACACCATCATCAACAAAAGTTTTACTGGCTGTTCTAAAACCACGCGCCAGAAACCCATCTAAATTTAAGTTAGGTTGACTACCCACACGATATGAAAATGCCTCCCCATCAAATTGGTCGGTACCAGTTTTTAAATAATAGGCTAAATAATAATCGGCATCATCGCGCATCACTGCCACCAATTCATCGTTGCCATAATCATACAGTGCAGCTACATCATTATTCTGTAAAGCCTGCGTGGTACAATAATGGTAATATACAGTACTTTCAGAACGACAACCGGTCACTAAATCATCACCTTTATAAACCTCCACTTGTTCAAATATCATTACATCTGAAAAGTAAGGGTACTCATTAACATTCGTATATTGTGATGCATCAATCACCACCTGCCACTCACCGCGCATTTTTTGCAACTCATCGCCCAGAAAGAAGTTAAAACGTTCGATGGTTTTAGTAACACCTAAAACGGTAAATTTAGCTTTGGTCTCTGTAAGAAATTCAACATGCACATTACCATAACCGCTGTATTGAGAATTATTTTTACTCCAATAACAGCCTAAACATTGACCACCTTCACTGTATACTAAACGGCCGGTAAAACTGGAATTACCGACTAAAGCTGCTTGGACCGTGTACCAAACAGGATAGCCATCATCATCATAAACATATAGCGAAGCAAATACCTGGTTGTCCTGTATCTCGATGGTATAACCGGTTCCCGGTTCATCCGGATCCCAATAATGCCCTGATTCAGGGGTGAAAGCAGCTGCTTGAAATCCTGCCAGCAGTAAAATAAGAAATAGCGTTGTAGTTTTCATGGGTTGCTCATATATATTGACTAGTGAGTCCTATATACTACGGACTTTGACTGAATTAAGTATGAATCATGATTGATATTGGTGCTAATTTAACCCACGACAGCTTCGATGAAGACCGCGAAACGGTCATTCGTGAGGCCAAAGATGCCGGTGTTGAAGCTTTTATTATCACCGGTTCTGACGTTGAATGTTCCCAAAAAGCAATACAGCTTGCGCATAAATATTCGGATTGTTGCTATGCCACAGCCGGCATTCATCCACATCATGCTAAGGATTTTAATAATGCTGTTTCAGCCGATATCGAGAGTATGCTTAAAGATGATAAAGTAGTGGCTGTGGGTGAAACCGGTTTGGACTATTTTCGTGAATTTTCACCACGATTAGCTCAAATCAAATCTTTTGAAGGTCATATTGAACTGGCTATAAAAACTGGCCTGCCGATGTTTTTACATCAGCGTGAAGCCCATAAAGATTTTTTGCCTATCTTGGCGAACTACCGGCAGCAGTTATCAGAAGTGGTGGTACATTGCTTTACCGATACTCGTCTGGCCTTGTACGATTATCTGGATTTGGACTGCTATATAGGCATTACCGGCTGGATTTGTGATGAGCGTCGTGGCCAGCATTTATTGCCATTAATTCACGATATCCCAAGTAATCGATTACTGATTGAGACCGATTCGCCTTATTTAATGCCCCGTAA
>CAJDWB010000032.1_pt1 | contig 12329 bp, 13 predicted proteins | sample 7391501 | NCBI WGS metagenome assembly CAJDWB01 (sample SAMEA7055733, study PRJEB34461) | soil metagenome | biome: terrestrial ecosystem; feature: Peninsula; material: soil | place: Antarctica | collected 2016 | reverse complement strand
AGACTTTGGAAAGTATAAAAAGAAATTCCAACGGGTAATAATAAATCTACGCCCGGTATGGAGTAAGAAAAGCCTGCCGTTTGAATCAGCGAATTGGTTGAATCTAATATGAAATTTAAATATTTATAGACACCTAAAATACCTAAATTAACACTAAGACTAATATATAAAAACTTTAAAGGGTTGTCACTTCGATAATATTTCAATCCCAAAATGTAATCACTAGTAATTGTGATATATATCAGAATCAAGTAAGTCCAATTCCATTGGCCATAAAAATAGGCACTGGCTATTACTAAAAACCATAATTCAGTATTTTTTGAATATTTCCTCAATACAGTACTGACTAGCAACACTACAATCAAAAATATAAAAAATGCAAAGCTGTTAAATAACATAGTTAATTAAAATCTGATTGTCTGGCACTGCAAACCAGGACTGACATAATGAAGTGCATTCAAAATTCCTTATAGGCGATTTTCATGTGGCCTTAAAACCTGAACTTGTTACAATATTTTGCTACGCATTATAAATGACTTTTTTTCATTTGCACATATCCTATATATTTCCTAAATAAACTACTTAGGTATATCAATAGAAATAAATAAACTCAAGGTATCATCAAAAATAATCATCGGTACCGGAATCATCTTCGCTGGAGAGATTGATGCGAACTTCGAGACCTTGGCGGGAGTCGGCGTTTGCGAGGGCTTCTGCTAAGGTGATGATGCCTTCTTTGTACATAGTGTAAAGAGCTTGGTCGAAAGTTTGCATGCCATCTTCAAGAGATTTATCCATGGCATCTTTGAGTTCGTTAATTTCGCCACGGCGAATGATCTCGCGAACTTGCGGGGTGTTGTATAGCACTTCGCAGGCCGGGCGGCGTTTGCCGTTAACATCAATCACCAATCGTTGTGAAATAACTGCTTTTAAGTTCAAAGCAAGGTTCATCAGCACGTTATTGTGCATATCACTGGGGAAGAAGTTGAGTACCCGCTCCATGGCTTGGTCAGAGTTATTGGCATGTAATGTTGCCATGCATAAATGACCAGTTTCGGCAAATGAAACAGCCGCTTCCATGGTCTGCATTTCTTAAAGCTGGTTCATAACCTAAAGTATCGATACCAATTTCTCGTTGGTTAATCACTGACTTTTTGTGCCGATGGACATATTCAATAGGATCTTCAACCGTTAAAATATGACCGGTTTGATTGCTGTTGCGATAGTCAATCATAGAGGCCATGGTAGTAGATTTACCTGAGCCGGTGGCACCGACAACCAGTATCAATCCTCGTTTTTCCATAATCAAATCGTATAAATGCGATGGCATATGCAGATCTTCAAGTTTTGGGATTTCACTTTTAATGGTCCGAATCACCATACTGACTTCGCCGCGTTGGCGAAATACATTCACTCGATAACGACCCACACCTTTTATGGAAACCGCCAGATTACACTCTAAGGTTTCTTCAAATTCCTTTTGTTGTCGTTCGTTCATTACCGAGTATGCGATTTTTTCAACAATACCCGGTGGCAAGCCGGTACTGCTCATGGCTTCCAAAACACCTTCAATTTTGACATTTATCGGCGCTCCAGTGGTTAGAAATAAATCCGAACCGTCGCGTTCGCGCATTGTTTTTAGAAAATGTGTTAAGTCCATAAAATCCTCTATTAATTAATGATGTCTTCGGGGTGACAAATTCTGTCTAATTGGGTTTTATTGAAACCCATTTGTTCGCCCGCTTGGTAAAACGTATGGGTTTCTAATAAGTGTATTTCACCATCTGCTTCGGCAATTTGCCATAGTTGTACTAATAAGCTGTGTTTATCTTCTGTACTTAGAAACTCATTAATCACTTCTGTTTGTGGCCGCAGGCTCACTGAGACCTCAGAAGTGATGTTAGCCTGTGCCAAATACTGATTGGCCTTAGCTCGCGACAGGCTGAGCTGTTCGGTTAAGTGCGTGTTGAGTACCATTTTTTCGATGGTCAACTCAACATAATCGGCTTTCACCATTTCTGTTAATAAACAGATGATAGCTTGGTTCAGTTGGTCTTTTTGATCAGAGCTCAATGTCATTTTTGAACTTTTCGGCACAAAAATGGACTTAATTGAATTCAGAAAATTAACCATAGAGTTGTTGATGATGTCAGTAAAATACTGATAATACACAATACTCACTTAACTGCAAACAGATTTATGCGACTTATTTTATTCTTTGTGACCTTGTTGGTTTTTAATGGCTGTCAAAAGCAAACGCTGCAACCCGAAGAAAGAGTCAGCAATACAGAAACTTCATTGCCGGCCTTAATTACTGCGATTGAACAGTGCCAGAAAAACCCAACCTGTGAAGAATCTTTAAATGCCTACTTTGCCCAATTTGCAGAAACCACTCAAACAGAAGAAATGTTGGCCGAACGCAGTGAGCCTGCGCAGATTAAGTCACCTATTAAACAAGATCCTAAATGGAAAAATCAGCCATTACTTGCTAATCAACAAGTGCAAGCGGCCTTAAATGAATGGTTAACCTGGAAACGACCTAACTTAATTGAAACCTGGAATAATTATCAGTTTTTAAAAGCCTATATACTGCCACCCTTCACTGAAAAGAATATTTCTGAAAATTTAATGCTGGCACTAATTGCGCAAGAAAGTGGTGGTCGCGTGCACTCTATGTCTTCTGCTGGCGCCAGTGGCTTATTTCAATTTATGCCGGCCACGGCTCGCCGTTTTGGTGTTACCGGTACCATAGGCGACTATGACGCCCGTTACCATCCAAAAACTTCAGCCCAGGGCGCGGCTGATTATATCCAAGAACAAAGGGACTTATATGGTGATGATTACGCCAAAATCCTGGCCGCTTATAATGCTGGAGAAAATCGCTTTAAACGTCTTAATGCTAAACATAAAAATGGTTCTATATGGCAGTCGGAGTTTTATTATGATTTACCGCGAGAAACTCGTGGTTACATCGCCAGTGTTTTATCAGCTATGTTGATTTTTTCCAGTCCAGAGGATTTCAATGTGGAGCTAATCGACTTAAATGGCCACACCGCTGTCATTAAAGCTGACACAAATATTTCTTTGAGTGAATTAGCGGTCTGTTTTGGCCAATATAATAATCACATGGGCTGGTATCGTACTTTGCGTAATTTAAATCCAACCGTTAAAGCCAAGCGGGTAATAAGTGCTGGCTCACCAATTGTAATCCCCGAAATTCTAAAACCTATCTATGAGCAGAATTGTCATGACAGCGCCTTAATGACTTTAGCAAAACAGATACATGATGCGGATTTTCCTGAGCGCCCAACTTTTACCTATTATAGTATTAAAGCGGGTGATTCTTTGAGTACCATCAGCCGCCAGTTTTCATGTGCCAGTAAGTCCCAAATCGCGCAACTCAATAACATTAAAGCACCACGCTATTTGATCAATGCTGGCAAACGCTTAAAAGTACCTCAATGCTGAGAAGACTTAATAGTCGTTATTTAAATTATCGTTTTTACTTTTGGGGCTTTTATATAACGACGATCGTCCTACAGCTCGTGCTAGCATGGCGTAATGAGCTGTTTGCTGATGAGGCTTTTTACTGGTTAGAGAGCCGTTTTTTACAGCTTTCTTATACTGAAGTACCCGGCTTTGTACCGTGGCTGAATGCCCTTAGCACAACGTTCCTACCGGGAAATACTTTTTTTCTGCGACTACCTTATCTTCTGGCTGCCTGGAGTTTGCCCTGGCTGGCTTTTTACTTATCCACTTTATTGTCAACCGAACGAGACAAAGCTTATTTAGCGGCCATCTTTAGTTTATGTTTACCCTTATTGGGTTTAGTCGGTGTCTTAGCCATTGCTGATGTTTGGATTCTATTTTTTGCTTTGATGGCTATTATTTTTTTCTTGCGGCTAATGGCTTCAGGCGAACCCTTTGATGCACTTATATTGGGTCTAATTTTAGCACTTGGGGTTAATGTCCATATTCGTTTTTGGTTTGTATTATTTATCGCTTTTGTCGCCATCATCACAGTTTGGCGCACTCAAATATTACACCAAAAATGGCTGTGGCGACTGACACTACCACTTTTGCTGCTAGGTTTATTACCCATACTTTGGTTTAATTTTCAGCATAGCTTTCCATTACTGAGTTTTCAATTAGGTGAACGCAATCCATGGCAATTCCAAGTCAGCCATTTGTGGTTCTTTGTCACTCAAATTGTACTCACGACCCCACTCATTTTCATGGTCTGTCTAAGTACGCTAAAACGAAATCGTGAAACTGACATCAGCCAACAAAATACGCTTCAATTTATTCAATATACTGCCGTTCTATATTGGCTATTGTATGCAATTTTAGGTTTTTACTCGGATAACTTGCGAACAAATGCCCACTGGCCCTTATTGTCTTATTTATTATTGCTAGTCGTTGCTGCACAACAAAATAAAATAAATACACTTTTAAAAAAGTGGGCGGTTATTACCGGCTTTATAGCCTATGTTTGCTTTCTGTTTGGCTTTTACGCTTTGGTTCACATTTTGCCGGTCCAATCTATTGCTCATAAACAGCTGATTAGTCATTCCATCGGCTGGCAACAATTAAGTAAACATTTGGAAAGTTTGAAACAACCGGAACAACAGCTAATTGCTGATCAGTTTATGACGACAGCCGCTTTAAACTATTACTTAAAAAGTCCAGCCGTTAATTACATTAAGTCTCTACCCCATCCGTTAAATAGAAAACATGGTCGACAACAGCAACTTAAACTCGTGGGTTTATTGGAGGAATCAATCGTTCCTGAAAGCAGTTTATTGGTGGTTGAACATACCGCTTTAAAGCTAACCCAACAAATTGATTTTTACCAAGCAAGCTGTCAACAATTAAATGGCTTGACCTTAATCGACACACTCAGTATTCGCCACGGCACAAAGTTATATTATTTTTTCTTAACCGGTGGTGAAAAATGCCAGATGCCACCAATTGTCTATCATCAATATGATAATAAGTTACACAATGGTTGGATTTTAGCGCCTATTACAACTGACCAGAATTTACATGCTGAATCGGTCAAGGCTGGTGCTAATAATAAGATAATGCTTATCCAAAAACCATTGGGTACAAACCCGCTGTTTCGAGAATTATCGGCCGCAGATTATGCTTTATATGAATACCAAGTCCAATCCGAAAAAAGTATTCAGCTACAGATAACAAATAAGAAAAACTCGACTCTCACCCGTCGTTATTGGCCTTAGCGATACATTAAGCGAAAGCCAATATGGGTCCAAGCTTCACCACTTTTAATCTGTTCCATTTCACCTTTATCATCAAGCGTAGACTGCCAAGACAAACCGATCACCGGGTTGCTGTCACATTTTTGCTCGGGCTTAAAGAATGCTTTTAATTTTCCTAAAGCCTCACAGCCATCGAGCCATTCCTGAACATTGCCTTGCACACCATACAATTTGTTAGTATCTGCTGAAAATGCTTTGGCCGGTGCTAACCGTGGATAACCATCATCACAAGCATACAATATCTTGCCTGTTTCGTACTCACCAAATTCCTGCCCGGCCAAATTCTGACGACCACATTTTATAGCTGCTGAGGTCACTGTTATGGCCTGCCAATGTTCAGCCGTTAATAAACGATAATCAATTCCCGTTTGTAAGCTCAGCCAGGCAGCATAATCTTGTGCGTCTCTCCAAGAAACACAAACCACCGGCATCTCATTACTAACCGCGAAACCGGGGTTCTCGAGAGTTCGCTGGGAAAAAATTAGATTAGTCTTTAATTGGCTCTTACATTTTTCAAGTTGACGGCCTGTGTCGGTTACAAATGCTCGATACTGACCATAAGTAATTTCTGTGGCCGTCACATAAAAACCATAATTAATATTCGCTGCTACTGGCGCCACCAGCACCGATGCGATACCCATAGAATCTACTTGTTGACGGCCGGAGGTTGGCAACTGCTCTAATTCTTTATAGAGCTCGGCCACAATAGGATGATCCGGCATCAACTGATCTGTTAACTGAATCAAGCGATTGGCTAAGTCTCGATTATAGTTAGCTACCGAATTACGAATTTGTTCAGAAAGAGTGCCTAGCAACAAACTCACTGTCATCTGACTGTGATCGGTTAATTGCTGTAACAATCGTTCGTTAACCAAGGCTACTTTATGACGAACCGTAGCGACGCTATCAGCATAACCTTCGGCCAGCTTTATGTTGTGATTAAGAACGGCTTGATAGACCAGCTCTAAATAACCGTCACTGATCGCAGACAACTTGGCTTTAGCCTCCGTATGATTGGGCTGATCTTGTAAAATAGTTAACAATTTATCCAAAGCATTGTCCATCGCCGGTGTCGTCAATTGTTTACGTTCTATATTAGTTATGGCTGCTATCAATAATCCCTCAGTTTCAGACTGGCTCAACTGTGGCTCAGGTAAATCAACGTTTTCATTTGAATCAGAGACATGAATTAATTCAGTAGCTTCTTCATTGTTTGCCGATGTGGCTGTTACAAAGTCCGAATTATTTTTAGTTCCTGCGATTTGCTTAGCTTGTTGACGTGAAAACTTGTCATCATTGCCTATTGATGATCCGGTAAACCAGGTAACGAAACCTACAACAAATAATGCAAATACACCTACCGTTAACAAATAAGGCCAAGCATATAACCGTCGAATCGGCCCATCCGCCACTTGCGGTGACAAGGACTCAATGGCTTTTTGTAAAGACAGCATTGACTGGAATCTTTGATTCGGTGATTTAGCTAAACATTGGTCTATAATCGGCTGCCAATGCGCTACTTTTTTCGGTAATCGTGGCACCGGACTTTCCACATGTGCCATCATAATGGCTAAATCACCATCCTTATCGAAAACTGGTTTTCCGGTAAGGATTTCATAGAGTATCGCACCCAAACCATAAATGTCAGAGCGGGCATCCACATGTTTGGAACGGGCTTGTTCGGGACTGAGGTAATGAATACTACCGACAATTCGCTGATCTTTGGTAAATCGTCGACTACCGGTACTCAAAGCAATACCAAAATCGGCAATTTTGACATTACCAAACTGGTCGAACAAAATATTCTCAGGTTTAATATCCCTATGAACCACACCTTGCGCATGGGCATACGCAAACCCCTGACATAAGCTAACCATCACCCGAATCAATTCGGCGTCATTATGATAGGCAAACCCGGTTAAGTCACCGTGTTGTAAATACGGCATCGAATAATACAAAATCTGATCATCCAATGAACCCACATCATAAATACTGACAATATTCGGATGATACAACTTAGCAATAATTTCCGCTTCCTGTTTAAAGCGTTTGACTAGGTTGCCTTCATCTGCCACCACCGGTCGCATAATTTTAAGCGCTACTTCACGTTTTAAAGATTCTTGAAACGCCAAATAAACCACGCTCATACCACCTTCGCCAATTTGGCGAAGAATGCGGTAGCCCGGAATTTTTATATTTATATGGTCAGCAATCATCATGCATATTGTATCTTAATATGTAGACCTTTAAAATTTGCTTTGTATTAAATAATTTCATGTTAAGCTGACTTATTAAAAGGTTTTTCAAGACACGCGAATTCTTATATGAACCAAGATAATGTTAATTTAAAAGACGAAATTATTGCCATTACATGTGCAGCTTGTCATAAAAACACCATATATTTAAAAATTCGCAATGCCGCAGAAAATCACCATTATTTTCGTGCGCAAAACTATTTTTGTAGTGAGTGTCAACTACAAAAAAAAACCGACCAAGCAAACCCTGATAGCCTATAAACAACAGACATTAAATTCACCATTGTACCTTTAAAGCCGATGAGCCCGCTCAGTTATACTACAATTGAACAAGCCAAACTTGAACTAAATAAAGACAGTCTTTACAGCCCTATTTTTGCAGACATTTATCATGACCCTAATGTCTTAGAAGAAGTTGATTTTGTCTTTCATCAAGGTAATCAATTACTCGAAAGATGGCAACAAAACCAACAAGCAGAACAATTTACCATTGGTGAAACTGGTTTCGGTGTCGGCTTAAACTTCTTAGTAACCTGTCAAGCATGGCGGCGTTGCCAGTTAAAACCCAAGCACTTAAATTTTATCTCAACCGAACAATGGCTGATATCACCTGAACAATTTAAAACTTTCTACAGCGACAAGCCTACCTTCCGGGTATTTGTAAAATCATTACAACAGGCTTTGTCCAATCGTCGTGTTGGCTTTCATCACATTGAAATTGCCAATGATATAAGCTTATATCTATTGTTAGGTGATGCTACAGATTGCTTAAAACAATTGACAGCAGTCGTTGACGCTTGGTTTTTGGATGGCTTTTCACCAGCTAAAAACCCGAAAATGTGGAGTTTGCCTTTATTTAAACAGCTTGCCCGTTTGTCAAAAACAGGCTCCACAGTAGCTACATATACGGCCGCTTCTCAAGTAAGGAGTAACTTACAATCCGCTGGATTTACGGTCAGTAAAACAGCCGGCTTTGGCGGTAAACGGCACCGTTTAATTGCACAAATAGATGAATTATCTGACATCATAATAAAGGGGGGGAAATCATGGCATGTAACCCCTCCCGCAAATCCACAACTAAAGTCTCAGTTTAAAGTTCAAAGCAAAGACCAAACACAGGCTCTAACAGTCATAGGTGGTGGCATAGCCGGCTTAACAGTTATTAATGCAGCTAAAAAAATGGGTTTCTACACCACCCTGATAGACAGTCAACCACAATCTACAAATAGTATTTTACATGTCGGCGCTTCCGGTAATCCTTATGCTTTGGTGATGCCCTATCTCACTGCTCGCAGTTCAGCCGAAGCTTTATTTTACTGGCGTGCTTTTGATTACGCTAAAACCTTTTACCAAGAAAGCGGCTATAACCCCATCGGCGTCACTGATTTAAACAAAGATAAATTATTTCCAATCGAAACCTTTGCTGCTTTGCCAGATGATTTAATTACTTTGCGTAATGGTTTCACGCATTACCCTTCAGCAGGTTATGTCAATAATCACATTTTATCTGAAGAGCTGAAAGGCGCTATTGATGATTTCCAGTGCGCATCGGTAGACAGCATTCAATATGATGATCAAAAAAATCAATGGGAAATACTTAATAAACAAGGTGAATGTATCCACCGCTGTTCGACTTTGGTTGTTGCCACCGGCATTTATAGTTTAAAACTACTACCGGAACTATCAGGGCATCTTCGGGCTCGTTGGGGACAAACCAGCTTGCTAACAGGCACTCATATTGCCAAGAACCAGCTGTCCGCAACCCTTGCTAAAGGCTATTGTATTCCAGTACACAAAAAACAAGGCTCGGATGAAGTTTTATTGGGTTCGGATTATCAGCATCTACCGGCAAGTGATTGGTTTAAACCCGCTCAAAATAAACATCAAAGCAATGTTAATAATCGCAATAAATGGCTTCATTATGATGGCTTCGATTTTGTAAAATCGGCGAGTTTAAAGGCAGATAATGCAGGTATCCGTGCCACTACCAGCGACCATTTACCGGTGTGTGGACCGATGATTGATAATATTCAATTTAAAAAGGACTATTGCGATCTACACCACGGTCGCCACTGGCAGGTTTATCCCGAAGCAAAGGTGCAGCCGAACTTATATACCTTAACCGGGTTGGGTTCTCGTGGCTTCACCACAGCGCCTTTATTAGCTAACTATTTAATGACTATGATCAGCGGTCGACCTTTGCCCTTGGAGCTTGATTTAGGTAAGATAGTCCACCCCAATCGCTTCCTTTATCGTCAACTTAAAAAGCCACCCTTATGATATCGTCCACCGAAAACAAACAACCTACTCTTAAGTCACTAAACGATATTAATGCTGAGGATTACAGCATTCTTACCCCTCAATTTCCACCTGACTTTTACCGCTGGCTGACAAGCTTATGCCCTCAGCAGAATTGTGCCTGGGATGTTATCACCGGCCAAGGAGCGATTCCGGTGACTTTAACTGAATATTTCTCAAGGGTGGTTGGCACCGAAACAACGCCGGAAAAACTCAATACGACGCTCACCTATCCACGCGTTGAACATGGTACATTGCAACAAATTAAACAGCTGATGGAGCCACGCAGCATTGATCTGATAACCCTGCAGAGTCATTGGCATTGGTGCTGTGGCGACTTGATCCACCACAAATATCATCAACCATAGATGTACTTCACCATGAGTTTATCAATTATGTCGGCCAAAGCGTCCCATCTCAAATTACCATTGAAGTACAAAGTGATGAATGGCCTGACTGGCATGAACACGAAATATATTTCTCACCAATAAAATCACCCCGCTGTAAGCTCATTAGGAATTGGACACTACAGCATTTTATTGATTACCTCGGCAGTCTTCCTGAGGTTCAACATTGTTTTAAGGCCAGTGGTGAAGACCCACGAACACTATTTATTAAGCGATTCATGACAGCATGGGGGGTAGATGTGAGTCGTGAAGTCACTTGGACTGCCCATTGCCAGGCTTATAAAGCGGACACACTATGAAAAAATATACCATTAATCGAGTAACTGTTTATTGCGCCTCCAGTAGAAACATCGCAGATGGCTATTTCAAAGAAGGTGAGAAATTTGGTCAACTCATGGCACAACAAAACTGGACTTTGGTCTACGGTGGTGGGGGTACCGGTTTAATGGGGCAAGTGGCCAATTCAATTCAAAAATATGGCGGAAAAACCCTGGGCATTACTCCCGAAGTATTAAAAATTGATAGTTTGGTAAATACCCGTGATGATGAGCAAATCATTACCCGTGATATGCCAGAACGGAAAAACAAAATGATAGAAATGGCCGATGCTTTTGTGGCATTACCCGGTGGATTTGGTACCTTGGAAGAACTGTTTGAAGTGATGACTTTAAAACAATTGGGTTTTCACCAAAAACCCATCGTCATTGCTAGTTTTCATGGTTATTATGAAAAAATGTTGGCGTTTTTTGAAGTGCTCTATCAGCAAAAATTTGCTAAAGCCACCTATCGACAGCTTTACCATATTGCCGATAACGCCGATGATATTATTGATTATTTAAATAATTACCAACCGCCTAACTTGGATAAACACTGGTTTGTTTAAATTTAATCTTTTTTATTGCCTTCGTTCCAGTAATAGGAATCTGGATATTGGCGCTGACCAAAAATAGCGGTACCCACACGAATAATGGTGGCACCTTCTTCAATGGCGATTTCTAAGTCACCACTCATACCCATGGATAATTCAGTCATATCCACGCCAGGTATTTGTAAGGCTTCAATCTCTTGTTGAAGAGTTCGTAAACGCTGGAAACAGGCTCGAACCTTATCCTTATCATCGGAAAACAAACCAATCGTCATTAGACCTTTGATATGAATACGGTCGAATTGACTGATTTTTTTGACCAGTTCCACAGTATCTTCCGGCTTGACTCCAAATTTACTTTCTTCATAAGAGGTGTTTGCTTGTACCAAAACATTCATATGTCGATCTTCAAACTCTAAACGATTTTGTAGCTTTTTAGCTAAAGACAAACGATCCAAAGATTCTATGCAGTGCACCCACTTAATGACTTCTTTGATTTTATTACTCTGCAAATGACCAATAAAATGAATTTCAGCCTCGCTGGCTTCAAGCTTGGGACATTTTTCAGTCAGCTCTTGGACTTTATTTTCACCCATCATAGGGCGTTCCATCGCTGCCAGGGCTTTTCGTATGCGAATCGAGTCCACTGTTTTAGTGGCCAACAATAAACGTACGCTATCCGAAGAGCGGTTGGCAGCTGAACAGGCTTCTAGCATACGCTGCTCAATCAACTTTAAATTGTGTATTATAGAATCATCTGAGCTCATAAATCACATAACACCTGTTGTAAAACCACTGCTTGGTTATGCGCTTCGTCCTTAGCGCCATATAATAAAGTCACTCGCTTATCCTGAGCAATATCTTTTAAACCTGTTAACAATGACTCACAATTTTTAAGCTCTTTTTTATATTTTTTTGCAAACTCCTCAAATTTATCGACATCATGATCAAACCATTTTCTTAAATTATCAGAAGGCGCCAATTCTTTACACCAGTCATCCAACCTCGCCTTATCTTTACTGACCCCGCGTGGCCAGAGACGATCCACCAAAACCCGGTGACCGTCTCTGTTGACAGCGTCTTCATAAATCCGCTTAATGGCAATATCCGTTTTACTCAAGTGATCACTCATGGGTTTAGGCTTGTTTCAAAAAATCACGTAATACGTACTCTAAAATACCACCATGTTGATAATACGCCACATCAATATCAGAATCTAAAC
>CAJDWB010000039.1_pt1 | contig 12331 bp, 10 predicted proteins | sample 7391501 | NCBI WGS metagenome assembly CAJDWB01 (sample SAMEA7055733, study PRJEB34461) | soil metagenome | biome: terrestrial ecosystem; feature: Peninsula; material: soil | place: Antarctica | collected 2016 | reverse complement strand
ATAAAGTGGCACTAACACAAAACCAAAACCAACCATAATAACAGCAATGGTTAATAAAGCTTTTAAAGTATTTCCGACACTATTAAACATTGGCTTGACTCAATACCAGAAAGACCGACCATAAAAATAAACCAAACGTCACCACCACTAAGATGGTGACTGTTTTCTTTATACCCTTACTTTGCTTGGGCGTATGTTTCTTTTCTTCAGACATTAATGCGTATCACCATGGGCCATTTTGGTTAGATCCACCGGTTTGTATTCAGTAAAGGTATGGTACGGAGCCGGCGAAGGCACTGTCCATTCTAAACCTTTGGCATTATTCCATACTTGGGCTGTAGCTCGTTTTCCGCCGCGCACTGTTTTAATAACAATGTAGACAAAGAATATCTGGGCAAGACCAAAGGCGAAACCACCGATACTGGACCACATATTAAACTCAGCAAACTGAGTAGAATAATCCGGAATACGACGTGGCATACCGGCTAATCCTAAGAAATGTTGTGGGAAGAACAATACATTCACACTGATAGCAGACCACCAGAAATGAATTTTACCTAAGCGCTCATCATACATATGCCCGCTCCATTTCGGTAGCCAGTAATAAGCAGCTGCAATAATGGCAAATACTGAACCCGGCACCAACACGTAATGAAAGTGAGCCACAATAAAGTAAGTATCATGATACTGTAAATCTACCGGTGCCAAGGCCATCATCACACCGGAGAAACCACCGATTGAAAATAATGCTACAAAAGCGATAGAGAACAACATTGGCGTTTCAAAAGTCATTGCACCACGCCACATGGTCGCCATCCAGTTAAAGATTTTAACCCCTGTGGGTATCGCGATTAACATGGTGGCGTACATAAAGTACAACTGACCACCTAACGGCATACCAACACTGAACATATGATGTGCCCAAACAATAAATGACAGAAAGGCAATCGCGGCAGTTGCATAAACCATTGAAACATAACCAAACAAGCGCTTACGGGCAAAGGTTGGAATAATCTCTGAAACAATACCGAATGAAGGTAGAATCATAATATACACTTCCGGGTGCCCGAAGAACCAGAAAATATGCTGGAACATCACCGGATCACCACCACCGGCAGCATTAAAGAAACTGGTACCGAAATAACGGTCCGTTAATAACATGGTAACGGCACCGGCTAACACCGGCATCACTAAAATCAACAAAAATGCCGTAATCAACCAAGTCCAAACAAACATTGGCATATTTAAATAGCCAACATTAGGTGCGCGCATATTAACAATGGTCGCAATAATATTAATGGCACCCAGAATGGATGAAATACCCATTAAGTGAACAGCAAATACCAAGAAGGCCACATTCTGCCCACCTTGTAAAACCAAAGGTGGATACATAGTCCAACCACCGGCCGGAGCGCCACCACCCATAAAGAAGGTTGATGCCAGTACCACAAAGGCAAATGGTAACAACCAGAATGAGAAGTTATTTAATCGTGGCTACGCCATATCAGGCGCGCCAATCATCATTGGGACCATCCAGTTTGCCAAGCCCACAAAGGCCGGCATTACTGCCCCAAAAATCATAAACAGGGCATGCATGGTGGTCATTTGATTGAAGAAAAACGGCTCCACAAATTGTAAGCCGGGTTGGAACAATTCTGCGCGGATTATCATGGCCATAGAACCGCCAAGTATAAACATCACCAAGGCGAACACTAAATACATGGTGCCGATGTCTTTGTGATTAGTGGTCAACAACCAGCGTTTAACAAAACCTTTGGGTTTATGATCGTGGGCCAGATCATCTTGTGTAATTTCGTGACTCATAATTTAATCCTCGAGTTTATTGTTTGGCGGCTTCGATGTCTGCCGGTTGTACCCGGTCACCTACATCATTACCAAAAGAGTTTCGGGTATAGGTAATGGTTGCGGCAATGTCTTCAGCCGGTAACATATTACCAAAAGGCATCATGCCGGTACCCGGCACGCCGTTTACAACGGTATCTATCTGTTTAGCGATATCACCAACAACCACAGCACTGCCTGCTAAAGCGGGAAAAGCCGGCGGCATACCGGAACCGTCAATTTTGTGACAAGCTAAACATTGCGTGTTGTAAACTTCTTCGCCACGCGCCATTAATCGTTCCATCGACCACCCTTCATCTACCTGTTCGGCTTCATCAGTAGCATCCTCTACATCTTGACCATCTACTTCCTGACCATCTACTTCTGCAACTGATTCTGTGTCCTGATCTTCAGATTGTACAAAGATTTCATCCGTTGTCTCTGCTGTGGCTTCGTCAGCTTCACTGGCGACCGCCTCTTGTGCTAATTTCTCTGCATAATCAGCAGCACTCATTGTTCCGGTGGCAGCTGTTTTAGCGTCAACTTCAGTATTGGCCTGTTCAGTGGCTACTACCGCAGTACCGCCATTTTTCTCAGCAAGCCAGTTGGCGTAATCTACTTTACTTAGAACTTCAACCACAATTGGCATGTAGCCATGGTCTTTACCGCACAACTCAGCACACTGACCACGATACGTTCCAGGTTCCTTAACATTGGTCCAACCTTCATTAATATAGCCGGGAATAGCATCTCTTTTCCAGCCGAAATCAGGCACCCACCAAGAGTGGATTACATCGTCGGAAGTCAGTAAAAAACGAATATTAGTGTTAGCCGGAATTACTAAGGGGTTATCAACGTCCAACAGATAGTTATCAACTGTTCTCACATCAATACCGGAGCCTTTTTGACGAGCAATATTACTTTCGGCAGCTAAGGTACTTAAAAAACCGAAGCCTTCTTCTAAATAGTCATAACGCCATTTCCATTGATAACCAGTCACTTTAATGGTCATCTCCATATTAAGCGGTTCGCCGGCTTTATCTTTTGGACTATCCATCTCCATCATGCCGCGCGTTGCCGGTAGAGCAATAGCTACCAAAATAAGTACCGGAATAACGGTCCAAATAATTTCTACTGTCGTACTGTGCGAGAATTTAGCTGGCTCTACGCCTCTGGATTTACGATGGGCAATAATGGAATAAATCATGCCACCGAAAACACCCAAACAAACAATCACACAAATCCATAAAACCATCATGTGCATATTGTAAACTTGGTTGCTGTATTCAGATACGCCCTTGGTTAAGTTCATCTTATACTCAGCGGATGCTGTCATCGACATCAGCAGACTGCTAACCAACAAGCCAATTTTAGTCTGTTTCTTAATCATACATTTGATACCCTAATTTTTTCTATAAAAAAACCAATAAACCCTATGATACCTATACTTATGAAGAAGCATCACTCTAAAAAGGCTTAACAAAAATCGCTATTGTAATGCTATATATCTCTGGGATAAAGCTTCTCAAGTGAACAAGCATTCATTATTTCTAGGAACTTCAACCTGTTCGCGCTAAGCGAAAATATGTTGTTTTGGTCGGTTAATGGCGGAATTTTAACACTCCTCAAAAAAAATATCCGCAAATCAATCTTAAATTTCATTAATTCGTTAAATTCAATACTTCGACAATACTCTTTATTACCGTTATCACTATGACTATATATAATAACTTAAGAGGTTATGATGGTTGTTAAATTGCACACACTTTGTTTCGCTAATCAGCTGTAGTTTCTCTATAATTCGAACTTTATGTTTACTCCGTCCAAAAATGCCCATGAAAATCAGCACCCAAGCGCTCAGCGAAGCCTATTTAATCGACGAAGAAATCTACGTCAATGAATTATTACCTTTGGCTGATCCCGGTGAACAGCAACGACAACAAATTCAACAATTAGCAGCTGAACTCGTTACCGAGGTACGCAGTCGAATTGATGACATAGATGGCATTGATGCCTTTATGAAACAATATGACTTATCCTCTAAAGAGGGCATCCTGCTCATGTGTTTGGCCGAAGCCTTGTTACGAATACCGGATAATACCACTGCCGATAAACTTATCAAGGATAAAATTCTGGATGCCGACTGGAAAGCCCATTTAGGCAAAAGTGAATCATTATTCGTCAATGCCTCTACTTGGGGACTGATGCTGACCGGACGCATTATCAACATCGATGCATCCAAAAAAGGCATGTCCAAAGCGATGGATAAATTCATCAATAAAACCGGCGAGCCGGTAATCCGCACAGGACTACATCGTGCTATGGAAATGATGGGCAAGCAATTTGTAATGGGTCGTACCATAAAAGAAGCCTTAAAACGTGGCAAAAAGAAAGCCTTTCGTAGCTATCGTTTTTCTTATGACATGTTAGGTGAAGCGGCTTTGACTCAAGCGGATGCTGATCGTTATTTCAATGCCTACGCCACCTCAATCAATGACATTGCTGTAGCCAATGAGAAACGGAATATTAATGATGCCTCCAGCATATCAATCAAGCTTTCGGCTTTACATCCCCGCTATGAGGTCGCCAAATTTGAACGGGTTATGTCAGAACTGGCTCCACGGGTACTGAGCCTAGTAAATCAAGCCAAAGCAGTCAATGTAGCAGTCACCATCGACGCCGAAGAAGCTGATCGATTAGAACTATCACTATCCGTTTTTGCGGATGTTTATGCCAAATTAGACAACTACACCGGTTTTGGTATTGTGGTCCAAGCCTATCAAAAGCGTGCTTTAAAGGTGCTGCATTGGTTGGCTGATTTATATCAAGAGCACAATAGGTTAATTCCAATAAGATTAGTTAAAGGTGCTTACTGGGATACAGAAATTAAACGTGCTCAAGAACAAGGACTATCTCATTATCCGGTATTTACGCGAAAAGCCAATACCGACTTATCCTATTTAGCCTGTACTCGGTTTTTATTAGATAATCGCGATAAGTTCTATCCGCAATTTGCTACCCACAATGCCAATACAGTGGCAGCTGTTAAGGTCATGGCCGGCGAATCCGGTGGTTATGAGTTTCAGCGCTTACATGGCATGGGACAAGTGCTGCACAATCAAACCATTGCCGAAGATGGACTTAATCGTCCTTGTCGAATTTATGCGCCGGTGGGCAGCCATCAGGACTTATTGCCCTATTTGGTGAGACGTTTACTGGAAAATGGTGCAAATACTTCCTTCGTTAACCGCCTAACCGATTTAAGTATTTCTTTGGAAGTGATTACCCAAGATCCAATTGATAAAGTATCTAAACATCGTTCCCATAAACACCCAAAACTACCCCTGCCTCAAGATATATTTGGCTTGCGACGACTTAATTCTACCGGTGTTAACTTAAGCGATTTAACAACACTTGATCAATTTCAGGCTGCTATAGCATTACAAAAAGATACGGCTTTTAATGCCACACCCTTACTCCATAAACAAACAATCAATACAGGGCAACAGATTGCAATGCAATCGCCGGCTGATTTTTCCCACACAGTTGGTCATTATTGCACTGTTAATACAGAACAACTGGCCACTGCTGTGACGGCGGCTCGCGAATATTTCCCAATCTGGCGTGATGAATCGGCACAAGTTCGTAGTGATGCGGCCTTAAAAACAGCCGAACTGCTAGAAACAAATAGCCATACGCTGATCTATTTATTACGCCATGAAGCCGGTAAAACTCTGGCTGATGCGATTTCAGAATTACGTGAAGCCGTTGATTTTTGCCGTTACTATGCCATTGAAGCCTTAGATTTATGTGGCAAAGCCCTACAAATGCCCGGGCCCACCGGTGAAAGCAATTATTTATTACACCAGGGCAAAGGTATCTTTGTTTGTATCAGCCCATGGAACTTTCCGTTGGCCATTTTTACCGGACAGGTTATTGCAGCTTTAGTCACTGGCAACTGTGTTATTGCTAAACCCGCTGAGCAAACCAGCTTAATTGGCCATTACACAACGCAATTAATGCACGAAGCCGGTTTTCCCACCGCGGCACTGCAATTAGCCATCGGACCCGGCAGAGAAGTGGGTAATTATTTAGCCCAACACAATGATATTCAGGGTGTGGTTTTTACCGGCTCCACAGCCACTGCCCAAATCATTAATCGCAACCTAGTTAACCGAGAGACTCAAGAAATTGCCACTTTAATCGCCGAAACAGGTGGCCAAAATTGCATGATTGCCGATTCTTCGAGTTTGCCCGAGCAGCTGGTTAAGGACATTATCAGTTCCGCCTTTCTCAGTTGTGGCCAACGCTGTTCGGCCCTTCGGGTTTTATATATACAGACTGATGTAGCCGATAAGGTCATCACTATGTTACAAGGTGCCATGAATGAACTGCGGATTGGTCACCCCAAATATTTTAACACCGATGTTGGACCTTTAATTGATAAAAAAGCGATGGCGACTTTAGAAGAACACAAACAGAAAATGCAACAAGTCGGTCGCTTATTATCAGCTCCTGAACTTTCAGAAACTAATGGTCATTATTTTCCACCACAAGCCGTAGAAATAACTGACATTAACCAGTTAGAAAAAGAGATATTTGGACCCTTCTTACACATTATTCGTTACCAAGCCAAAGATTTAGACAAGGTTATTGATGCTATTAACAGTACTGGTTTCGCCTTAACTGCCGGCATTCATTCGCGTGTTGATGACACCATTGAGCATGTGGTATCTCGACTCCAGGCGGGTAACTGTTACATTAATCGCAACATGACTGGTGCCGTAGTCGGTGTCCATCCTTTCGGCGGTAATGGCTTATCTGGTACCGGCCCAAAAGCTGGCGGTCCCGGGTATTTGCATCGATTTATACATGAAAAGACCATCACCAATAATATTGCGGCGGTGGGCGGTAATGCCGAGCTATTGGAGCTTAGTGATGATTAATGACCTAATAATTGCTGTTTAACCAATGTACTTAGAGTTTTTTCGCTTACAAAGACCACCCTTTGCGATTACGCCGGATCCGGCTTTTCTGTATTTAAGCGAACAACATACTGAGTCATTAGCCCATTTAGTCTATGGCGTTACCCGCGGCGGTGGCGCCGGATTTGTCCAGTTGACTGGTGAAGTAGGCACCGGAAAAACTACACTATCGCGACTATTTTTACAGGAATTACCCGCTGAAACCCATGCCGCTTTGATTCTTAATCCAAATCAATCACCGACAGAGCTCCTTATCAGTATCTTTAGGGAATTCGGACTCTCAACACATGGCACCAAAAAGCAATTAGACGCCATGATTAACCGTCTCAATGAACATCTTTTGAAATGGTGGGAAGCCGGTGAGAATGCTCTGGTCTTAATTGATGAAGCCCAAAACCTACCGCGCGAAACCTTAGAGCAACTTCGACTGCTCACTAATCTGGAAACCACAGAACAAAAATTATTACAAATTATTCTGATTGGTCAGCCCGAACTCAAAGATACCATGTCGCGCAAAGATCTGCGGCAATTGGCACAGCGTATTACCACCCGGTTCCATCTGCAACCCTTAAATAAAAGTGAAACTGAAAAGTATATCCAACACCGACTAAGTATCGCTATCAACCCCAAAGAAAACCAAACACCGCAACCACCGACAGCTAATAGCCAAGCACTTACCTTATTTACAAATCCAGCAATTGCCGCTGTCTATCGTTTTAGTGAAGGCATACCGCGACTTATTAATGTACTCTGCGACCGCGCCTTATTGGTAGCTTATACGGCAGAGTCGACACGGGTAAAATACCAACATGTCCAACAGGCCATTACTGAGTTACAACCAGAAAAAAAACGGCACCTACCCAGACTCTATCAGGCACTGGCATTGGTAGCAGTATTATTAGTTTCAATTTTACTGTTTGATAAATTCAGCAATCATGTGAATGAGACAATAACAAGCAATGTTAAACCTATCATACCGGTGATAGCAGAAAACACTATCTATCCTATTAAAGCACCACCGGCCAGTATCAGTTGGCAAAATTATTTTAGATTATGGCAATTAGATGAAACCATTTTATGGCCTCACCCTGACTGTCCTGATATTAGCTTGACCGGCATGGCTTGCCAGCATAAACAAGGTAATTTGAATCAAATCGAAGCCCTTAATACTCCAGTTATGCTACAACTTAAAGACCAAAGCCTGTTGCTATTGCTTGGTCTTTCTGAAAATCAAGCCAAGGTCCTTGATAGCCAAGGAACGCGACTTACTTCACGACAACAAATTAATAAGCAATGGCTTGGTAATTACCGAGTTTTATGGCCCATCGCCGCAGAATTGATTGATGATACAATAGCCAATCAACAACGTTGGGCTTTATCCGTGGCACAAGTAATAAGTGACCAGCCTGATTTATCCGCTGCTGGGTTACCAGCTTGGATTTGGCTTTAAAGGCCTATGACGGCCCCCAATTACAACACAATATAGAGAATCCGGATGTCATCCATAATTGATGCTTTGAAAAAATCAGATGCTAACCGACCACGAAAAAACCACGGCATGAAAATGAATCTGAATTTAAATAACTCAGCGCCGAGTAAAAAGCGATTTATTATTCTGCTTGTGGTGTTATTAATTGTAGTGATGGCCACCGCCAGCTGGTATCTAAAAAAACCAAGTTTTATATGGCAAACCGCAGACATCTCAGCGCCCACAGTAAAAGTTCCGGTAACAAAACCTACTAAAACACCAACAAAATTAGCCAAACCAAAACCTGGTCAGGTTCAAAACAAAGCCCAGCAACCACGAAAAGAAGTTAAGCCCATCCAAGATAATGAGATTTCAGCAGCTAATACGTCGGCCGGCGTATCACAAAATGACCCTGCTTTAACATCTTTCATAGACCCAGAAACTGGTGAGCAGTTCGAAGCTACGAACTCAAATGTAACAACCCCACCAGTGGCCAACAACAATAATCCGGCAGATCAGCCAATTGAATCTAAAGTCATCGCGGAAACACAAGTAATAGATGAACAACTCAGCGAAACGCCGATGAAAAACAAACAAGCTATTAATAAACCGGTTGTTGAAAATAAAACCAATAATACAGATTCGGTTCCAAAGCTATTTGAGCTGCCCTTTGCCATTCGTAAAGACCTACCAAAACTCAATTTAAGTGTTCATATATATGACCCAATTATTGAAAACCGGATGGCTATTCTAAATGGTCTAAGCATTCATGTTGGAGATACTTTTGAAGAACTATTGATGATTAAAGACATAACCCAAGAAGGCGTTATTTTAACAATCCAAAACCGTGACTTTATCATTCTGAAGTGATCAATTTTTCCAGCCAAAAACCTAGCTACATTCCTTATGTATCAGGAGTTTTAACGGCACTTTTAGTACTTTCTTTAGGGCTGATGGAATGGACCCCTTTAAAACCTAATCTGATCGAACACTATGCCATTCACACCGATGAATTTTGGCGAAATATTTACCAACAACCCTTAGAAATACTACGCTTATTTACCGCCCTCTTTATTCATGGTAACTGGTTACATTGGATTATTAACGTCTCCGCATTTGTATTATTGGCTTTCCCTATTGAGCGCGTGATTGGTTCTCAAAAGTTCTTATTGGTTTTTATGATGTCTGGGTTGATTGGTAATTTAGTGGCCAGCTTTTTCATGCAAAACCAAGAACATATTTTACTGGGTGCCAGTGGTGCGGTTTCGGGTTTAATCGGTTTATGGCTGGTTTTATTTCCGCATAAAAAAATCGTTTTTGTCATTCCTATCGGCTTGTACTTAGAAAAAACCTCTATGCCACTCGCGGTTATTATCTTTTTTTGGTTATGTTTTCAGTTGGTGTTACACTTCCAACCGGATATTCACTATAATATTGCTTGGATGAGCCACTTAACCGGCTTTACAACTGGTTTTTTATTGGCATGGTTTGTAAAATAGGCCTTTGGGCTATCCATTGAGACTACTATGAGCACAAAAAACCCCCTATTCCGTGTTACCTTCAAACACCAAAACCAAGTATATGAACTGTATGCAAAAGATATCACCAGTGAAGATTTATTCGGTTTTATCAGTTTAGGTGAGTTGGTTTTTGATGTCGGTGGCGGCGTCGTTATTGATCCTGCCGAGGAACAACTTAAATCAGAATTTAAAGATGTTGAAGTACTACACATTCCGCAGCATCATGTTATTAAAATCGAACAAGTTAAAAACAAGAAAACTTGTCGAATTAAGCGCTTGCATAACAATGAAACCCTAAGTGCACTGCCTTTCGATCGTGGCAGCTCTACATGACTAAAACACGGATTCTAATCGTTGATGATGAACCCGATATTCGTCATCTGATTTCTGAAATTCTGACTGATGAAGGCTACCAGGTTAAAACCGCCGGTGATGGTCAACAAGCCTTAGCCATGTTAGCTGAGGAAACTCCTGATTTGGTGCTGTTGGATATTTGGATGCCACAATTAGATGGCATTAGTTTGCTCAAACAATGGAATAAAGCCGGTCATATCCCATTTGCTGTAGTCATGATGTCTGGTCACGGCACCATTGAAACCGCCATTGAAGCTACTAAAATGGGTGCCGCTGACTTTGTCGAAAAGCCTATTTCATTAGCTAAATTATTGCAAACCATTGAAACTACTTTAGCTCAACACAGCCTACAACAAAATACCACACAAAATACGGTTGCTCAATGGCAAATCATGGATTCCATCGGTAACTCTAAAGCCGCTCAAAACTTACGTGAAAGCGTCCGTAAGTTAGCCAAAGCCCATACCAATGTTATATTATGCGGTGACAGTGGTACCGGCAAATTAACCATGGCACTGTTGATCCACCAACAACGACATCACAATACAGCAATTACCCTGCTTGACAGTTTAACGCTGGATAATCTAAATATTGATGACGAATTATCACGCCATCAGCGTCACCAACAAACAGCCAGTAGTTGTATTATCACCAATATTGACTGTCTCACTGAGTCGTTACAGCATAAATTACTGACTTATTTAAAAGACTGGCAAAAACCACACCATCCACATACCACCCAAATTTTAGTCACCAGTCAGCAGGATTTACCAGCTTTGGTGGAACAAGGTGATTTTAGCCGTGATTTATACGATTGTTTGGCCGAGTTTGTTATTCATCTACCGCCACTACAACAGCGCGCCGAAGATGTGCCGGAACTGCTAAACTTTTACGTGAACCATTTACCGGACATCGAGCAAACACCCTATCGGAAACTTTCAGTCGCGGCCCAAAACTACCTCCGTCACTACAGTTGGCCCGGCAACTTAAGAGAGCTAAAAAATTTAGTCAGACAGTTACAATTAGCCGGTGGTGAAACTGAAATTAAACAAAATGAAGTAGAAGCCCTGATTGAACGAACTCAACAAGCCCAATCAAGCAGCTCTCAAAATACTCGCTATGATCTTGAATTACGTGAAGCACGCGAAGAATTTGAACGCGATTATTTACTTTATCACTTAAAGAAAGTAGATGGAAAAGTTGGCGATTTGGCTAAAATATCAGGTATGGAACGCACCAATTTATACCGTAAACTTCGCGCACTCGATATCAATCCCAAGCACGTCGGCTCCTCATGAAAATTATTATCCTCGGCGCTGGGCAAGTCGGGTCATCCATCGTTAAACATTTAGCCGGTGAAGGCAATGACATCTCAGTCGTCGATCTGGATATCAAATTACTCAATGAGTTACAAATGGACACCGATATCCGTACCGTTCACGGCCACGCTTCTCATCCCTCAGTGTTGATTCGTGCTGGAGCAGCGGATGCAGATATGGTGGTGGCTTTAACCAGTTCTGATGAAGTCAACATGGTAGCTTGTCAGGTTTGTTACAGCTTATTTAATACCCCTATAAAAATTGCCCGAATTCGGGAAGCCGAATATGCCAATCATCCGGAAATGTTTGAACATGAGCATGTACCAATAGATTTTCATATTTCTCCTGAACAGCTGGTGACTAAATATATCCATGGTCTGATTGAATATGAAGGCGCGTTACAAGTGATGGAATTTGCCCATGGAAAAGCCCAATTAGTGACCATTGAAGTGGTTAAAAATGGCCCGTTGGTGGATCAGCAATTACGAGAATTTAAAAATGTCTTGCCTGAAGGCGTGGATGCGCGTATTGCAGCTGTTTTTCGCGATAAAGTAGCCATTGAACCGATTGGCGATACGGTTTTACGATTAGGGGATTTGGTTTTTGTTTTAACTGCTAAGAAAAATACCCGAAAGATCATGGAAGCCTGGCATAAAACCATTCAGCCTAATTATAAGATAATGATTGCCGGTGGCGGCCATGTCGGCTTTAATCTGGCCAAGTCTTTGGAGTTAGATCATTCAGTTAAAGTCATCGAATACGACAAAAAACGCTCTGTTTATATCGCTGAGGAACTTAACAAAGCCTTGGTTATTCGTGGCGATTGTGTTTCCGAGAGTTTAT
>CAJDWB010000069.1_pt1 | contig 12396 bp, 10 predicted proteins | sample 7391501 | NCBI WGS metagenome assembly CAJDWB01 (sample SAMEA7055733, study PRJEB34461) | soil metagenome | biome: terrestrial ecosystem; feature: Peninsula; material: soil | place: Antarctica | collected 2016 | reverse complement strand
TAAGAGTAAAAAGAGGCCGCGCCAAATGGCAATTTTAGTCATTTTTATCGTCCAATAATTCAATAATGGGTTGTTCCCAGCTACCGGTGACTTTGTAATTAATTTCACTGGATTCACGTAACTGTTTGCCTATTAAACCTTGCACCAAAAAGCCAGCCGCCGCACCCACCGGGCCACCAGCAATGGCACCTAAGGTTGGGAAAGTTTTCCCAATTTGTGGCCGTATAGTTATCATCTGATCATAGGATTTATCAACAAAGCTGATGAGTCCTTTCATATAAATACGGGCTGCCGAGGCTTTAATTAAAAAATTATCGGTTTGCGCCACACCATTTTCAAGCGTAAATTGCCCTTGCATTTGTTCAAAATGCAAGCCATCGGATAGCACATCACGAAAATCCAAAATCAACCGTCGCGGTAGATTGGTTAAATTAAATAATCCCAAAACTCGACCAAATCCAGGCTGTTGATCCAGTACCTGGCCTTGACCTAAGCTAATGTTCAACAATCCGGATAGCTTTTGTACATCAAACTGAGCAGGTAATCCCGGCCAATAAACATCCATTTCTATTAAAGTTTGGGCATTACTAATGGGTGCATTAAAGTCCATGCTTTGTAAAAAATCGGCAATCCGCTCAGATATCATGACGATATTAAAACGTGAGGTACCGTGGCCAACTGACTCACGCAACCATTCACCATTGGCATTAATTTCTAATAAATCAGATTTCATCGTCAGCTGCTCTACTTTAATACCATCAGCAACATTGCGTAATTCCATCCGTAAACTACCCATAGGAACATCGGCAAATCTGAACTCTGATACCCACAGATGAATATCCGGTATTTCGCTATTTTGTTCTTCAACCAAAGTCTCAAAATCCGCTTCTTGCCAATGTAAATAGTCAAAGTCAGCGGTGATGCCTTTGCGCGATAAGTCATCGGCGATGTCAATTCGTCCTTTAAGTGTCGGGCCGGTAACCTCAACCATGATACCATCAGCAACATCTGATAAAATCAAATGAATATCGTTAAAACTACGTGACATAAAAATAAGCTTTTCGATCTCAAGATCAACCGCCATAAACTCAAACTCAGTCTTCTCAGCTTGGGCATTTGACCAACGGTTAAATTGCACCAACCAGGCATCTAAGTTCAACTGATCAATTTGGCCACTAATCCCTTTCGAAATCGGTTCTGACGTTAACGCTCCAAACTGCAACCAACCCAATTGAATACTGTCTTTAGCAGCTATGATTTGGGCTGATAATAAGGGCAACCAATCAATCTGCACCACGCCCGTGTCACAAGGCAGCTGACAGGTGACTGTTATAGGCTTCAATTGATTTTCTGTTTTACTGAGCGGTGACGGTAAATTAATTATCATCCCTTGTAAATCTGAATGTGCAGTCAGTAAAACCTCTTCACCCTTATTTTTTAACGACATTTCCCATGCCGCATCGCCACTAATAGGTATTAAAGCAGGCTCCATGGTAAACAATTGTTCTAAACCATACCGGCCGGTGAGGGTTATATTCAACTCTACACCACTACTCGCTTTGGTATTAATTACACCATTGATTATAGTTTTACTGCCAGCTAACTCAGCTTTCAGATTAATAGGTTTGAGTTTAAAGCCATCCAATTGCACAGTGCCATTTAGATCATGTAGTTGGAAATCCTGCCAATTAAAAAACCCGTTATTAAAAGCAATATAACCTTCCGGTTGCAGTAAGGTAGTTTTTTCATGATCTGGATCTATTGGAATATCAAGGCGTAAAAAAAGCTGTTGATGCCCGCCTATTTCGATATCATCATTAACTAAAATATCACCACCAATTGGACTACTTTTTAAATATGAAAGTAACTGGTTATCAATACTTTCAGCATGTGCAGAGATATTCACAGTAACATCTTTAAAGTCTGGAATATCAACTTCAGAAGGCTTTAACTTGATGCCGGCAGTAGTCGCAGAATGTAACTCAACAGTAATAGAATGTGCGGTGATAACAGTGTCAGCATTTATTTCAGAAACCACCGGCCAATCAGAGTCAAATAGTACCTCAGCTCCCTCAACATGGGCATCAGCCAAAAAGGTTGCCGTACCTTCATCAAAAGTCTCTTCTCGCATCTCACCTTGTACCGTTAAACGTGCATTAGTCACATCACCAGATTTCAAACCTTGATCTAACCACTCAAGGGTATTCGGTTTCCAAACATGATGCGGCCAGTATTTATAAAGCTCACTGATAACAACATCACTGATGTGGCTGCTGATTTGTAGTTGTGGTATATCAGAAAACAGTAGATTAGCATTGGCATTAACAGTAAAGTCTTGGCAATCACACCACAGCTGATTAACCGTCAATAAACCCGGCTGTTGGTGCTGCCAATCCATTTGTGCCAATAAATGCTGCCAATTAATTTCACCACGCACCATATTGGGTAATTTTAATTGGCCGTTCTGGCTGTCGACACGAACTCTACTGGTGGCATTTTCATAACGATAAGAACCGGCCAAATTATTGACCTCTATGGTAGGCGCATGCACTGTTATGTCATTGAAATCTACAGCAACAGTTTCCAAAGTGCTTTTTTGATGATTAAACCTAACCGTAAGCTGCTCGATAACACCTGCAATATCTGCTGTCATTAATAAGTCTGAACCCTGATTAGAATCAGCCAAAGCTAAACCGGCCAATAATCGCGCCACCCATGAAATTGGCAATTGGCTACTGCGGTATTCACTGATATCATTTTGCCACTGTCCATAGATATTAAAATCTGCTAATTTTGTCTCATCAGTTTGAATGTCACTGATACGCCAATTATTGTGACCACCGTTGGTATCACCTTGATAATCCATAGCTACGGTAAAACTGAGCTCTGGCTGAAGTTGTTGCCATTGCCATTGACCATTGGCAGCGGTGATGACACCGGCTTCGGTGGTCAGCCACAACTCTCCGGAAACCCGTAATTGTGGCAAAGGTGTGGTGGTTAATACGTGCTTTAAGAAAGATGCGGAGACATTATCAAATCGTGCATACCATTGGGCAGTTTTCATTAGCTGATGGGGCCGCTCACTAATGGCTCGAATTTCTAACTGCTCATTATCCGCTTCTTGAATTTTTAATTGTAAAGCACGGTGCGTCTGGTCTTGTTGCAGCAAAAAATCAGCGGTAATGTCAGCCAGAATAGGTTTCTCATTGTCATCCACAATATTTAATTTAAGGGCATCAATCCGCAGAGAACCCGCTTGTAGTAAACGGTCTAAGGTTTGTGAAAATTGTTGCTCATTGCCGTTATTTTTAATACTAACACTTGGACCCGATTGAATCATGGCTAATTCAGCAGAATTGATACTCAAATCAATACCCCTCTCGCCACCGGGTACTAACCATTGATACAGATTTATGCTAATACTCGCCGTTTTTAATTGCAGCGATTGGGTTCCCGACAAAGATAAATCCTGTAAATTAAAAGAGGGTCCGTAGCCTTGCCAAGAACCTTCAATCCCACCCACCTCAACCTGCATATTCCACTGTTGCTCTAAAAAAGCAATTAAGCGGTCTTTATAGAGCGACTCAAAAGGTAACAACAAACTTAAGGTACCAACTAAAACACCAGCTAAAATAATTAATAAAGCCAAAAAGCCGCGGGTCTTTACCCACAGTTTAAACAGCCAATGGTGTTTTCGTATTTTGGTCATAAATGACAGTAACCCTTACAATAAAACCACGTCATGCTGGGTCCTTTGGTAAGTATCTTCAGCCTGAAAATCAATTCGTTTTCCTAAACTGTCCTCCATTTCTGCAATCGTAGCAGAATGTTCCTCCCTAATATATTGCACCAATCGGGAAGAACCAATCACCATTATTTTATTAGCCTTAAATTGTTTCACTGAACGGGTAATTTCGCGGAATAATTTAAAACTAGCTGTTTCAATGGTTTCAATATGACCACTGCCACGGCATTTGTCACAAGGCTCCATCAGCATTTCAATTAAACTTTCGGTAGTACGCTTACGGGTAACTTCCACTAAACCCAGCTGGGTAAAACCCAGAACATGGGTTTTAGCACGATCTTTGATCAAACCTTCGGTTAAGGTTTGTAACACCTGTTGACGGTGTGATGAATTAGACATATCAATAAAATCAATAATAATAATGCCACCAATATTACGCAAGCGCAATTGTCGGGCAATCATTTGTGCCGATTCTAAATTGGTTTTAAAAACAGTGTCTTCCAATGACTTATATCCTACATACTGGCCGGTGTTGACATCAATGGTGGTCATGGCTTCGCTAAAATCAAACACCAAATTACCCCCGGATTTTAACGGCACCGTACGATTCACCGATCTATCAATTTCATCATCAATATGAAACAAGTCAAACAGTGGTCGTGACAATGTATGGTGAATCAACTCACCGGACCATTCAGCGGCAAAATCAGCAATAAATTTTTCTACCGAATGGTGAAGTAGCAGGCTATCGATGGTGATTTTAGTGACATCATCATTAATTAAATCTCGCACTACTCTTTTTGCCAAACTAAATTCACTGTAAACCAAAGACGGCGTTTTCGCGGTTTTTAAACGAGCATTAATTTGCTCCCATAAGCGATTTAAAAACCGCCAGTCATGATACAAAGCAGTATAACTAACATGCTCGGCATGGGTACGCGCAATCAGACCAAAAGCATTTTGTTTGGCATTGAGTTTAGCCAGCAAACTCTGTAGCCGTGCACGTTCATTATCATCGGTGATGCGCGCAGAAATCGCTTCAATAGCCGGCGCATGTGGCATCATCACTAAATAGCGACTGGGAATACTTAAGGCCGTCGTAATACGCGCACCTTTCGTACCAATCGGATCTTTATAAACCTGTACAATCAGCTTTTCACCTTCATGTACCCGTTGATTTATGGCGGTAATCGCCGGTTCCATGGCTTGATCATCATTGGCCAAATCTGAAACATGGATAAAAGCCGACTGTTGTTCACCAATATCCACAAAAGCAGCCTGTAAACCTGGCAACACCTTTTCGACCCGACCTAAATATATATTTCCCACCAACGAGTATTTTAATTTCCGCTCCAACCAGACTTCACATAACTGGCCGTCTTCCACCAAAGCCACGCGGGTTTCGAAGTCATTACTATTGATTAATATCTCTCGGCACATAGTTTATTCAAATTAAAAGTGATTACTCGATTGGTTACTTCAGACATCTGTAACAGTCATTATATCCAGCTTTGTTAATAGCTGTGAGGTTTCATACAAAGGCAAGCCCATAATCCCTGAATAACTGCCTTTTATGCTGATAATCCATCGTCCTGCAGCACCTTGAATACCATAACCACCGGCTTTATCCAAAGCCTCATCGGTCGCGGAAAGCTGTTTTAAGGTGGAAATAACCTGTTCAGTATTTTTTGGTTTACCCAGGGTTTTATCACCGACAACGACAATGGTATCGGCAGTCACAATTGCCATCGGCTGAAGCTGGCCAAATCGCTTAACCGCCACTTGGTTCTTTTCAATGGCTAAACGTTGACAATAAATTGCTGGCGATTCGTCAGAATAGCGACTTTCATCGATATCCACAGGTTTTACCAATACCTGAAAGCCCAGCTGGCTCAATAATTCATAACGTCGTGGCGAAGCTGAAGCCAACAGGATTTCGGGTTTTTTAAGTGTTTTCACCGCAACCTCAACAATGGGTTATTCACGGTGATACGGGTGATTATTTAACAGTGAGTAGCCGCGATAAATTTGTTCCACAATGATAACTTTTACCAGTTGATGTGGAAAAGTAAGTGGTGATAACGACCAACGTTGCTGCGATTGTCGAATAATATCTGCATGCAAGCCATCGGCACCGCCGATAATTAAATTAACATCATCGCCTTGCATCTGCCACAAAGTCAATTGTTCAGCTACATAAGCTGTATCAATATTTTTACCGCGTTCATCAAGTGCAATATTCAACTGTCGTGGTTTTAAATAGCGAGCAATGGCTTCAGCTTCGGCCTGTTTAATCTGCTCAACTGTCTGATTCTTACCCCGATTGACTGGTGCAATGGCCACATGATTGAGACTTAGGTGTTTAGGTAAGCGTTGGTTGTATTCATTAAAAGCCGTTTCTACCCAATCCGGCATTTTATGGGCTAAGCTGAGTAAATTAATTCTCATTCAGCAAGAGCAGACATATCCCACAATCCTTCGAGGTTATAAAAGGCGCGGCCTTTTTCACTCATGACATGCACAATCGCATCAGCAGCATCGACGATCATCCATTCTTCTGAGTCCAGCCCTTCGCTGCTGATAATATTCAAACCTGCCTCATTGGCAGCTTTTAATGCTGTTTCAGCAATATGTCGCATATGTCGAGATGAGGTGCCGGTACAAATAATCATGGCATCCGTAATGGCCGTTAAGTGGGCCACATCCAGCACAGAAACATTAATTGCTTTGGCATCTTCGAGCGCGTTTGTGAGTACATTTAAGGTGTTTACAGCGGCCGTTTTACTTTTGTTTTGAGTCGTTATATTGTTTTGCACATAATTTACGAGAATGAATGAACCGCTATTTTAACATGACCAAATTTCAATAACCCACGCTATCGGCTTTTTTAGCAGTAAAATAGTATTAACGATTTTTGATTAATTCGTGAATCAAGATAAAACCTACGTTTAAGACTTTAGATGCCAGCATTAAAACCCACACTTTTGACATTATGTTCACGGTCTGTGCTTAAACTACTTTTTAATTATCGTATTTGCTAAAATAGAACCATGACCATAATCCTAACACCCACGCCTCTTATCAATCACGGTGATTCTAATAGGCTACGACAACAGATTAAAGCCCACTTTATCTGTACCTATGAAGCCTATGAGCACTTATTTGAACTGTTAAAAAATGACGAGGCTTATTACCAACAGCCCGAACCCTTGCGCCATCCGTTGATTTTTTATTTAGCACATACCGCAGTATTTTTTGTTAATAAACTGCGAGTATCGAAAATAGTTGATGGTCCGGTCGATAACGACATGGAAGCCATGATGGCTATCGGTGTTGATGAAATGTCATGGGATGATATGAACAGCGTCAATTATGACTGGCCACCGGTAAAATCTGTTTATAACTACCGCCAAAAAGTAAAAAAAATCGTTCTCGAACAAATTGATCAACTGCCTCTGAATGTGCCCATCCAATGGCAGGATCCCTTCTGGGTAATTCTGATGGGTATCGAACATGAACGCATTCATTTAGAAACCTCGTCCGTTTTAATCCGACAATTAGACTTAAACTACGTTAAAAATCACCCTGACTGGCCACGCTTCACTAACGGTAGTCAAGAAATGGTTAATACAGCACTAAAAAATCAAACACCGAAGAATCAACTACTGGAAATTCCCGAAGGGCTGGTTAAACAAGGTCGTAGCATGCCTTCAGAAACTTATGGTTGGGATAATGAATACGGAAAACAAAATACCCAGGTAAATACTTTTAAAGCATCCCAGTTTTTGGTCTCAAATCATGAGTTTCTGGCATTTGTTGAAGCCGGCGGCTATCAAGATACTGCCTTTTGGAATGATGAAGGTTGGCAATGGCGCCAATACAGTAAAGCAGAGCACCCAAATTTTTGGCGAAAACAAGATGACCAATGGTATTATCGCAGCTTGAGTGAAGAATTTCCTATGCCCTGGTCGTGGCCGGTAGATGTTAATTACCATGAGGCCAAAGCCTTTTGTGTTTGGCTTAGTCATAAAAATAATATCGACTTGCGATTGCCTACCGAAGCTGAGTGGTACCGCCTTTACGATCACACCATGGGTAAAAATAAAACCGACCATTATCCCCACTGGTTAAAAACTCCTGCCAACATTAACTTACAACAGGCCTCTAGTTGTCCAGTAAACCAACACTTATTTGGTGACCAAGGGTTTGGTGATGTTGTAGGCAATGTCTGGCAATGGACCGAAACGGCTATTGATGGATTTCCCGGCTTTCAGGTGCATCCGGTCTATGATGATTTTTCTGTGCCTACTTTTGACGGTCGTCATAATCTGATGAAAGGTGGTAGTTTTATCAGCACCGGCAACGAAGCCCATCGTGATTCACGCTATGCTTTTCGACGGCATTTTTTCCAGCACGCCGGTTTTCGCTATGTAGAATCCAAAAATGAAGTTAATCAACAGTTTAACACTTACGAAACTGATGATCTCATTGCCCAGTATTTAGAATTTCATTACGGTGCTGAGTATTTTAACGTGGCTAATTTCCCAAAAGCTTGTATCGACTTTATCATACCGAAAATAGCCGAAAGCCACCGGCATCGTAGCTTGGATTTGGGCTGTGCGGTAGGACGTAGCAGCTTTGAATTAGCACGTTATTTTGAGCATATTGATGGTGTTGATTTTTCTGCCCGTTTTATTCAGAATGCCATTAAATTAGCTGAACACGGAAATATTAAATACCTCATTACCGATGAAGGCGAGTTACAATCCCTTAAACAGTTTGAATTAGCTGAGTTAAACTTAGGCAATCGTATAAATCGGGTTCAGTTTACTCAAGGTGACGCCTGTAATCTAAAACCTAAATACACCGATTACGATTTGGTATTCGCTGGCAATTTAATTGATCGACTGTATCAACCGGAAGCTTTTCTAAAAGATATTGTTAAACGCATCCGTGCCGGCGGTTACCTCGCCATGACTTCGCCCTACACTTGGCTGGAAGAATTCACTGAACGAGAACAATGGCTTGGTGGTTTTAAAGTCAACGGTGAGAACTTCACCACCTTAGATGCTTTACATAGCATTCTGGATGAAACCTTCGATCTGGTCAGTGAGCCGGCTGATATTCCCTTTGTTATCCGGGAAACCGCCCGAAAACATCAGCATACATTGGCACAATTAACCCTATGGCGAAAACGGACTTAAATCATGAGTTTCGGATGGCGGCGCTCGCGCGTCACCTGCCCTCCGGCCTGCTAAATATGCACAGCAGTAATCCCGCTCCGCTGGCTTTTAAAGAATTGGCTGAACTGATTAATTTTGACGTTAATGATTTTTTCTCACAAGTTCGCTTTGATTATGCAGCAGTCGTCGGCAGTACGCAAATACGTGAATTGATTGTCGAACAGCATTACCAAACTGCTACCACAGAAGACATCATCACAACCTGCGGCGCCCAAGAAGCACTGTTTATGGTGATGAACGCCTTATTGTCGGCCGGTGATGAAGTGCTGTGCTTTAGCCCGATATTTGAGCCTCTTTACCAAGAAGCGGCAGCCACCGGAGCGCGGGTAACCGCCATGCCACTGCAGGCCGACAATGGCTGGCATATTGACTGGCCCTTGTTGGAGCACAGTATCAGCCCACAAACCCGAATGCTGATTATTAATTTTCCGCATAATCCCACCGGCTGTCATATCACTAAAAGTGAATTACAGCGCTTGATTGATTTGTGTCGGCGCAATGATTGTTGGTTGATTTCCGATGAAGTATTTCGCGGACTTGAATACCATCTTGAGCATGAGTCCGAAAACAGACTGCCGGCAGCGGTGGATTGTTATGATAAGGCCATTAGTCTCACGGTTATGTCAAAAGCCTATGGTTTACCCGCTATTCGCCTGGGATGGATTGCTTGTCGTCAGCTTGAGATCAGACAAAAATTAGAAACTATAAAACGCCACTTATCGATATGCGGCAGTGGCTTGGATGAGGCTTTTGCAGCGAGGGTTTTACCCCATTCAGCGCTTATTTTTCAGCGGCATACAGCTACAATTAAGAAAAATTTAGAACAATTTAAACAACTATTGGCTACGCAAGACTCTATCAGCTGTCATCTACCGACGGCAGGAGCCACCTGCTTTCCGTTGCTAAACGTTGAAAATGCTGATAAATTTGTCAACCGTATAGCCACTCAACATAGCTTAATGCTAATTCCCGGTAGCTGCTTTCTGACCGAACAACCGGGCTTTCGCTTGACTTTGGGTGATGTCAATGCAGCACGCCACTATGGGTCTATATTAAAAATTTAAGCCGTCTCCTTAATTTATCTCGCTTAATTTAATCTACTTCTGGTGACTGGTAACCCATGGTTTGATTGCGACCGTTATTCTTGGCACCGTATAAAGCCACATCCGCCTGTGTTAAGAGCATTTGTAGTGAATAACCGGACGTATCCGTCGAAGCATAACCAAAACTCGCCGTTAAGTTAATGGGGCGCTCACATTCACTATAATCAAGATTTTTAATCAAATGTCGCATCGCCTCTAAGCATTGAAACATCTCACTATCACTAATATCACAGGCTACGATGGCAAATTCTTCACCGCCCAAACGACCTAATATCATATTTTTGTCGACAATATATTTCAGGCTGTAAACCACATGTTTAAGTACCCAGTCACCAACTAAATGGCCAAACTCGTCATTAACTTTTTTAAAATGATCTAAATCCATAATCGCCAAATACACTGATTGCCGCTGAGCGGCTTTACGCGTAATAAGCTGATTGATGTGTGTCTCTAGACCTTTACGGTTAAGAATTTTGGTCATGTGATCCAATTCCACCAGAACTTCCAGCTCTTTACGCTTTTTACTCATCCGGTAAATTAAATACACCAATATGCCCACAACCAAAGCCAGCCACGCCAACATTAGTTTTTGATTCCAGCTGTTCTGGGCATTCAGTTTCGCTTGTGTCTGCAACAATTCGTTGGACTTGTTCATCTGTTGTAGCTGCAGCTCTTTCGCCATCACATCATGATGCACGGCAGCGAAAGACACTTCTTTATCCAGCGCATCGGCCATCAGCGCCGATTCAATCTCACTCCGCTTAAGTAAGTAATCATAAGCCAAGTTGAATCTACCACTGTTTCGCGCAATTTTTTCCAGCACCTGATAGGCATTTTGTATATGTTTAGAATTGCCCAATTGAGCGGCATCCCCAATCACTTTATTGGCGTAATTTTCGGCTAAATCCAAATCACCCTCAGCCAAATGCAATTGTGCCAATAAAGCATCTTTACCGGCTAAAATGCTTTTAAATTGCTGGCTATCAACTTGTAAACCGGTATTTTCAATCGCGGCAATTAATGGCTTAATTTCAGCATCCTGATAATTATCTTCTAATTGCTTAAACCGATATTCATACCAGCGCAATGCCAAAATATCAGAAATAGCGTATTGTTTTTGTGAGTTACATAAGGCAATTATTTCATTGAAAATATCTTCATGAATAGCGGTATGATTTTGTAGCTCAATCTCGGCCTGTTGCCGATAAGCCAAGGCTCGACAACGCTTAAAGGGTTCAGGCTCGTCTTTTAACAGAAGCTCACTAAACTCACGGCTTATCTCATAACGATTGGTCAGCAAATAACTGTTGGCGGTGGCCAAATAGATGGTGTGCTTTAATTCAATATCATTAAGTTTCGGTAAAGCAATGGCGACATACTCTAAAGCTTTAAATACTGCATGATAGTTCCGGTTAAAGGCATATAGATTCGACAGACTGGATTTTATTCTTACTTTAACAAACGTCGATTCAACACGGTTAAATAAAGCTTCAAAAGCTTTAGCGGCTTCGCTGTATTTACCTTCATACATTGAATCAAATATGAGTAAGTAATCTAAGTATTCTTGTTGGACAGTGCTTAATTGTGCGCGTTGTCGTTGTAACTGTTCAAGTGATGAATTAACGATTTGTTTTGATCCACCTTTATTTTTATCTGCTTGATGAAGCAAAACATCGAAATGATCTGTTGGACTTTTTTGTGCCCACAATAACATCGAGACACAGAGTAAAATCAGCATCCCAACTATTTTAATGAGATACTCCCTGTTCAATTTATTTATCTACAGTGAAGTTTTGCTCTTCATCATCATCGTCATCGGGCTCAATAAAACAGATTAATTCTTTACTGTGACTGTTTACAGTATCTGTTAACTGATTATTTATATTGAAATAATCTAGCATGGCATTAACCGAACCAAAATATTTCAATGAACCGGATTGTCCCAAAGCTTCTAATTGTTGAATTAAATTCATAGCTTTCCTCCATTTTTTTAACATACATTATTTTTGTCTTGGTCTAACGACCGACATTTATATTAGCACATTGCCAAAAAATCATGAACTATTTTCAGCATAGTCAGCGGCTTTTTGAATTATCTCATGGTTTTTATTTATTTTACGTGCTGGTGGTATCACCAACGTGGTTTTCATATTCATCGGTTGCACTGCTAAATCGACTAAAGCCACGGTATCTGCGCGTGTGGTTTCTATCGGCAACACCGCACATTCGTATAAGGTCACCGGATGATCCGCCGGATAGGTTTCCAATAATAAATCCACCAATAACCGCTCCTACTATACCAACA
>CAJDWB010000022.1_pt1 | contig 12768 bp, 23 predicted proteins | sample 7391501 | NCBI WGS metagenome assembly CAJDWB01 (sample SAMEA7055733, study PRJEB34461) | soil metagenome | biome: terrestrial ecosystem; feature: Peninsula; material: soil | place: Antarctica | collected 2016 | reverse complement strand
TAGTTAAGTCTTGGGTCGACTTGGGTGGTGTAAGCGCGACTGAGGTCGGCTTCTTGGAGGGCTCGGGCACCACCGAGGCATTCGGTGACATTTTCGCCGGTGAGCTCGAGGTGGACGCCACCTAAGCGGGTTCCATTTTGTTTATGGACGCGAAATGATTCTTCAACTTCTTTGGAGATGTTTTCAAAGCGCCGAGTTTTGTAGCCGTTGGAGGTGGATTCGGTGTTGCCGTGCATGGGATCGGCGCACCAAACGACATTAAGATCGGCTTTTTGTACGGTTTTAATCAGTCGCGGTAAGTTATCTTCGATGTTACCGGCACCAAAACGATGAACAAGCGTGAGTTTACCGGGTTCGTTATTTGGGTTTAAGGTATGGCATAAATCTATTAAATGGTCACATTCGGTTTCTTTGCCGATTTTAACACCTATTGGATTCTCGATGCCACGCAGTAATTCCACATGGGCACTGTCAATCTGGTTGGTTCTAAGGCCGATCCAAGGGAAATGGGTGCCAAGGTTAAAGTATCCAGTTTGGCGAGGCACTTGGCGAGTCAGGGACTGCTCATAGTTCAAATGTAGAGCTTCATGAGCGGTAAAGAACTCAACACTGGAAAGATTATTAACCTCTCGGCCAACTAACACTTCAGCAAAATGTACCGAGTCTGTAATTTTACTAACCAAATCTTTAAATTTTTCGGCATTTTTCGAATGTTGAACCCATGCGATATCCCAATATTCAGGATGGCGAATATCAGCAAAGCCACCATCAACCAGAGCCCTGATAAAGTTTAAGGTCATCGCAGAATAGTGATAGGCTTTGAGCATATTTTCGGGATTGGGGATTCGTGAGGCTTCATCCCAACTGTTTTGGTTAATAATATCACCGCGAAATGAAGGTAAAGTTTGACCATCACGCGTTTCCATATCGGCACTGCGGGGTTTAGCATATTGACCGGCAAAACGACCGACTCTGACCACCGGTGTTCGGCAGCCATGGATAATCACTAAGCTCATTTGAATCAGAACTTTTAAGCGATTCGAAATAACCGCGGAATGACAATCATCGAAACTTTCCGCACAATCACCGCCTTGAATTAAAAAGCGTTTACCGGCAGCAACTTCGCTCAAGTATTTTTTTAAACGGATAATTTCCCATGAAGTTACTAACGGCGGTAAAGTGCCTAAGGTTTTTAAGGCCTTATTTAGTGCCGGTTGATCCGGATAAGTCGGTTGTTGACGTATGGATTTATTTTTCCAACTATCAACAGCCCAAGTATTTGTGTGGGCTTTATTAATTTGTGTTGTCATAAGTTTCAACTCGGATAAACATCCATATAAAGGTAAAAATAAACAGACCAATAAACATAATTAATGACCAAGTTGGCATGCTAAGTGTTAAAAATTGCCATTGGACTTCGGCACAATTGCCGGAACCACTTAGGATTGTTTTTAACACATCTAATAAAGGTGATGAATCTAACATCATTTGCATACTGGGCCCACAGTCAGGTACTTGATCAGCTGGTAAACCTTGCATCCAGACATGACGAGCGCTGATTGCAATACCAATGGCTGAAAATATCACTGCCAATACGCCAACCAGTTTCCGCCCCCAATATAGGGTAGGCTTTAAGGCTGCAATCAGAAAAATTATACCAATACTTATATAGACCACCCGTTGCAAAATACAGAGGTTGCAAGGCATAAGGAAGTCAACATACTCAACATAAAGAGCATAGGCAATTAAACCTGCACACAACAGAAATGGTAATAAGGTTACTAATCTAAATAGGTTTTTGCTCACAAACGGGCCAAAAGTAGTAAAACTTATAGATTAGCAAAATAGGCGACATAATGTTACCTTTTTACCATTTCAGGCATAAAAAAACCCGCGAAATCGCGGGTTTTTTATTAATTTGAATAAATGCTTGTTATGGTCATTTATTCTGCATCATCAGCCACTTCGACCGCGGCGGATTTAATCGGACGATCTACCAATTCTACATAAGCCATTGGAGCATTATCGCCAGCGCGAAAGCCACATTTTAAAATACGTAAGTAACCGCCAGGACGTTCCTGGTAACGTGGTCCTAAATCAGTAAATAATTTAGCGACTATTTCTTTGTTACGAAGACGTGCAAAGGCTAATCGACGATTGGCAACACTGTCTACTTTAGCTAACGTAATTAATTTTTCAGCAACGCTACGCAATTCCTTGGCTTTAGGGACTGTGGTTTTAATGAGCTCATGCTCAAACAGTGATGCTGACATGTTTTTAAACATCGCTTTACGGTGCGATGAGTTTCTGTTTAATTTTCTACCTGATTTTCTATGACGCATGATACTGTCCTTATCCGATAAGACGCTCAGCAGTTCGTATCGCTGCCGGCGGCCAGTTGTCTAAACGTACTCCCAGGGTTAAACCCATTTCGGATAGTACACTTTTGATTTCATTGAGTGATTTTTTACCCAAATTTGGGGTTTTAAGCAATTCAACTTCGGTGCGTTGAATTAAATCACCAATGTATTGGATGTTTTCAGCTTTTAAGCAGTTAGCCGAACGCACTGTTAATTCCAACTCATCGATTGGTTTCAAAAGAATTGGATTCAGTTTTTCTTCTTCCTCTTCTTTTTCAACGGTTGCTTCAATTTTAAAGTCGATGAAGATGGCCATTTGTTCAACTAAAATACGCGCTGCGGTTCTTACCGCATCTTCAGCCGAAATGGAACCGTCGGTATCAATGTCTAAAATCAACTTATCTAAGTTGGTTTTTTGATGTAACCGGGCATTATCAACCGTGTAGGCTACGCGTTTAACAGGACAAAAGCTGGCATCCAATAATAATTGACCAATGGGCCGCGATTCTTCGTTATTTTTTCGAGTCGCTGCGGGTTCATAACCGACCCCTTTTTCCACTTTCATGGTCATATTGAGTTTTGCTTTCTTATCAAGTTGGCAAATCACAACATCAGGGTTGGCGATAGTTACACCATCTGGTAATTGAATATCACCAGCTGTTACGGTTTTTTTAGAAACCGACAGGGTTAATTCAGCTTCATCTCGATCCGGCATGGAAAATGCCAGTGTTTTTAAATTCAACAGAATATCTACCACATCTTCGCTGACGCCTTCGATGGTAGAAAATTCATGCTGAACGCCTTCAATATTAACTTCAGTAATAGCACAACCGGGAATTGACGATAATAAAATACGTCGAAAAGCATTGCCCAAGGTATGGCCAAAACCGCGTTCTAACGGCTCTATTGTAATTGTTGCGCTATAGTCTGAACGTTCATCGACGTCCACAACTTTGGGTCGCAATAATTTAGCAAGTATGTCAGACATGATAAATCTCTCTTTGTTAGGTTATTTAGAATACAGCTCTACAATCAAGTTTTCATTGATGTCTACTGGTAAATCATCTCGGTTTGGTACCGATTTGAATTGTCCCAACATTTTTTTGGCATCAACAGAAACCCAATCAGCGAACAAATTCATTTCATCCCATAATTCCAAAGCTTGTTTGATACGTAGTTGTTTTTTCGATTTTTCACGAACTTCAACTTCATCACCGGCTTTAACATCATATGAAGGGATGTTACAAATTTGACCATTAACCAAGATGGATTTGTGGCTGACCAATTGACGTGCTTCACTTCGTGTTACCGCAAATCCCATACGGTAAACCACGTTATCAAGACGGGTTTCTAACAGTTTTAACAGATTTTCACCGGTTGCACCTTTCTGGCGCACAGCTTTTTTATAATAGTTAACAAACTGCTTTTCTAATACACCGTAGGTTCTGCGAACTTTTTGTTTTTCGCGTAACTGTAAAGCATAATCAGAAGGTTTATTACGTTTTGCAGACAGGCCGTGTTGACCCGGTGCTACGTCTAATTTACATTTGGTTTCCATCGCGCGTGCTGGACTTTTGGTCATCAAGTCAACACCTTCACGACGGGCTAATTTACATTTTGGACCTAAATATCTTGCCATGTTATTCTCCTAAACCCTTCGTTTTTTCGGGGGTCTGCAACCGTTGTGAGGAATGGGTGTAATATCAACGATGTTTGTGACACGAAATCCGAGGGCATTAAGCGCTCTTACAGATGATTCTCGACCTGGACCTGGACCTTTTATACGAACTTCAATGTTTTTCATTCCGTATTCCTTAGCCACTTGACCGGCTTTATCTGCAGCTACCTGTGCTGCGAACGGAGTGCTTTTTCTTGAACCTCTAAATCCAGACCCACCAGCCGTTGCCCACGACAAACCATTACCTTGTCTGTCAGTGATCGTGATGATGGTATTGTTGAAGGATGCGTGTACATGTGCGATTCCGTCAACAACAGTTCTTTTTACTTTCTTTTTAGTTTTTTGTGGTCTTGCCATTACAATTCTCTATCTGATATCGCAAAGATATTCAATAAATTAACGCCTAATTGGTTTTTTAGGACCTTTTCTGGTACGGCTGTTGTTTTTGGTCTTTTGACCACGAACCGGTAAACCGCGACGGTGTCTTAAACCACGATAGCAACCCAAGTCCATCAAACGTTTGATGTCCATAGCTACTTCACGTCGTAAATCACCTTCAACAGTTAAATTACCTACTTCAGCACGCAATTTGTCCAAATCAGCTTCTTCAAGCTGGCCAACTTTTTGGGCAGGATTTACGCCTGCCTTCTCACAGATTTCATAAGCTCTCGTTCGACCTACACCATAAATACTGGTAAGACCAATCCAAGTATGCTTAGTATCCGGAATATTTACACCCGCTATACGAGCCATTGTCTACTCCTGTTCCTCTAAACATATAATTAATACATGCTTTTATTACACAAAATAGGTTTTTAACCTTCACTTTTGCCCGAAAAAGGGCGAAAATTATAATACAACACAGAGCCTATTGCTATTACTTTTTAAGGTATAACAATAAGCTCTGTGAGGTGTTCTAATATTAACGACGGATTTTTGATGAACGTCGGTAATTCTTAATATTTGATTTCTTTAGAACAGAGTCATACTGTTGTGAAACCAAGTGATTTTGTAATTGAGCCATAGAGTCCATGGCAACCACAACTACAATCAATAAACCGGTACCACCCAAGGCAAATGGAACTGAGCCCATAAAGGATCTAAGTAAATCCGGTAATAAACAGACACCCAACAAATACATGGATCCCCATAAGGTTAATCGATTCAACACACCATCTAAGTAATGAGCCGTTTGTTTACCTGGTCTAATACCTGGAATAACAGCACTTTGGCGTTTTAAATTATCTGCAGTTTCATCAGAGTTAAAAGTCAATGCTGTATAAAAATAGGTAAAGAACACAATTAAGGCACCGTATAACAGTAAATACAGAGTGTTACCTGGTGATAATTGTTGAGACAAATCTGTCAACCATTCAAACCCTTCATTTTGACCGGCGAAACTAGCAATAGTACCCGGAAATAAAACCAGCGAAGAGGCGAAAATAGGTGGAATTACACCTGACATATTAACCTTCATCGGCAAATAAGACGTTTGTGTCTGGGTCGCTTGACGACCACCACGACGGGCAAACTGCATGGTGACACGCCGTTGTCCACGTTCTACGAATACAATAAAAGTAGTTATACCCAAAGCTAAGAGCAGTAAGAATACTGCCGCTAAAGCATTCAACTGGCCTTCACCGACCATTTGAAACACAGAGTAAACGGCACTTGGCAAATTCACCACAATACCGGCAAAGATAATCAAAGAAATACCATTACCAATACCACGTTCAGTAATTTGCTCACCGAGCCACATTAAAAACATGGTGCCACCAGTTAACGATATAGTGGCAGTGAACAAGAATCCAAATCCTGGGACCGGTACAACCGGTGAGGAGCCAACAAAACCAAGTTTTTGTAAGGAAAAGGAAATACTATAAGACTGAAAAGCAGCCAAGGCAATAGTGAAATATCGCGTATATTGCGTAATCTTACGTTTACCGGTTTCGCCGTCTTTTTTCAACTCACGCAAAGTCGGCATGGTGTGACCCAGGATTTGCATGATAATAGAAGCGGTAATGTAGGGCATCACGCCCAAGGCAAATATCGAGTATCGACCTAAAGCACCGCCTGAGAACATGTTAAACATATCCAGCAGACCGCCTGAGTTTTGGCCAACTAAATCAGCCAAAACTTTCGGATTAACGCCAGGTACGGGTAGAAAAGTACCCATACGATATATAATCAGGGCGCCGACTACGAATAATATTCGACTTTTTAACTCACCCAGGCCTTTTTTGTTACCTAATAGTTTTTCAACTTGATCTTGTCTGCTTGACATAGTTACGCTACTTTTCCGCCGGCTTTTTCGATGGCTTCTTGAGCCCCTTTTGTGACTTGTAAACCGGATATATTAATGGCTTTATCTAATTGGCCGGTGTTAATGACTTTAACCTTGGTAACACCACGTTTTACATAGCCAGCTTCAATCAATGACTCTAACGTCACTTCATCGGTCTTTAGATTATTTAACTGGTATAAACAAACTTCTCCACGAGTCGCCGCCATTTTGGAATTAAAACCAAATTTAGGCAGGCGTTTATGAATCGGTAACTGACCACCTTCAAAACCTACTTTGTGAAATCCGCCAGAGCGTGATTTTTGACCTTTATGGCCACGTCCACAGGTTTTTCCTGAGCCTGAACCAATGCCACGTCCTACCCGTTTAGCTGCTTTAGCAGAGCCTTCGGCTGGTTTAATAGTATTTAATTTCATAATGAATAAACCTCAATTATTTGACTTCTTCAACCGCAAGCAGGTGAATAGCGGCACGAATCATGCCCATATTCTCTGGTGTTGCATCAATAACTCGTGATTGGCGTATTTTACGCAACCCAAGTCCGCGAACACAGGCTTTATGGTTAGCCAATGAATTATTTGTACTTTTGATTTGGGTCACTTTTACTTGACCAACTTTTTTCTTATTAGCCATGATTTTCCATTACCTCCTCAACTGTTTTACCACGTTTAGCAGCAATCGTATCCGGAGAAGTGATTTGTTGTAAACCTTTAATAGTGGCACGAACTAAGTTAATCGGGTTATTTGAACCTTGTGATTTAGCCAGAACGTTTTCTACACCAACCACATCAAATACGGCACGCATCGCACCGCCGGCAATAACACCGGTACCTTCTAAGGCTGGCTTCATGAAAATACGTGAGCCGGCATGTTTTGCTTTAGTCTCATGCCATAGGGTATGACCATGCAAATCCACTTGAATAGTGTTTTTACGCGCTTGATCCATGGCTTTTTGGATAGCCATAGGAACTTCTTTAGCTTTACCGTAACCGAAGCCGATTTTGCCTTTACCATCACCAACAACTGTCAATGCGGTAAAACCAAATTGACGGCCGCCTTTGACTACTTTTGCGACTCGATTAATGGTGACTAATCTTTCCAGTAAGTTATCGCCTTGATCTTTATCTGCCATAATTATTCTCAAATTGTATTTTTAAAATTTCAAGCCAGCTTCGCGAGCTGCTTCTGCCAAGGCTTTAATTTTGCCGTGATAGCGATAGCCTGACCGGTCAAAACCAACACTTTCGATACCAGCTTTTTTAGCTTTCTCAGCAAGTGCTTTTCCGACCGCTGCTGCCGCATCGATGTTTTTACCGGTTAAACCTTTAGTAAGAACACCTTTTTCTTTGGTAGAAGCAGAAACCAAAGTCGTTTGGTTGTCGCTTGAAAAAATTTGTGCATAAATGTGCTGGTTGCTTTTATGCACGCTTAATGCGGGCACGCCAAGCTGACGCAACTTCATACGTGTTTTGGTTGCTTTCTTTAATCTTTTGATATTTTTCTGATGCATTATTATCTCAAGGAAGCATTACGCTTTCTTGGCCTCTTTTCTGTAAATTCGTTCATCAGCATATTTAACACCTTTGCCTTTATAAGGTTCAGGTGGTCTGATGGCTCTAATTTCTGCCGCCACTTGTCCCACTTGTTGCTTATTGATGCCATTAACAATGATTTCAGTCTGGTTTGGTACTTCAAAAGAAATACCTTCACGTGCAACATAATGAACTGGATGCGAGTAACCTAAACTCAAGTCCAAGTCATTACCTTTTAATGAGGCACGATACCCAACACCTGTTAATGCCAGCTTTTTAGTAAATCCATTTGTGACACCTTCTATCATATTGGCAACCATAGAACGCATGGTACCAGCCATTGCCATGTTACTATCATCGGCTTTTACAACCAGCTCGTTGTCATGTTGTTCAATGACAACCGTTGGGTGTAAATCTATTGATAATTCACCTTTAGGGCCTTTTACTTTAAGAGTTTGTCCTTTAATTTGGACATCCACTTTATCGACCATGGCAATCGGTTTGTTAGCTATTCTTGACATTTAACGCTCCCGATTACTTAATCACACACAGCACTTCACCGCCGATAGCAGCTTCACGAGCGGCTTTATCGGACATGATGCCATGCGATGTTGAAATAATGGCTGTACCAAATCCGGAGTCAACACGGGGTAAATCAAATTTACCACGGTATTGACGCAAACCCGGTTTACTGGCTCGTTTGATTTCTTCGATAACAGGTTGATCACGATAGTATTTGATATTTATTTGCAAATACGGATGACCATTTTTTTCAACTGTTTCAAAAGAACGAATATAGCCCTCTTGTTGCATCACTGACAACATCCCTTTTTTAATCTTAGAAGCCGGGGTCAGAGTGCTTTTTTTATTGACTGCTTGCGCATTTTTAATGCTACAAATCATGTCTGAAATAGGATCACTTATACTCATAATTTTCTCCTTACCAACTGGCTTTAGTTAAGCCGGGAATGTCACCACGCATTGCTGCTTCACGCAATTGCAATTTGCTCAAACCGAACTTTTTGTAATAGCCACGTGGTCTACCGGAAATCTGACAGCGATTGCGCATTCTAACCGGAGACGAATTTCTGGGTAATTTTTGCAGTGCTTCCTGGGCCGCCATCATTTCCTCAAAAGTTGTTTCAGGATCAGCGATTATTTTTTTTATTGCGGCACGTTTTTCAGCATACTTCGCAACGATTCTTTTTCTTTTCAGGTCTCGTTCGACCATAGATTTCTTTGCCATATCTTATTACCTGCCTTTAAATGGGAAATCAAATTGATCAAGCAGTAAACGCGCATGTTCATCGTTTTTTGCATCTGTGGTAATGGTTATATCCATACCGCGGATTTCATCAATTTTATCGTATTCAATTTCCGGAAAAATAATTTGCTCTTTAATGCCCATGGAAAAATTACCACGACCATCAAATGATTTTGGATTTAAGCCGCGAAAGTCACGCACACGTGGCAATGATACATTCACTAAACGATCCAAAAATTCATACATTTTTTTCCGTCTGAGTGTTACTTTACAACCGATAGGCCAACCATCTCGAATCTTAAATCCGGCAACAGATTTTTTCGCTTCGGTAATAATTGGCTTTTGACCGGCTATTTTAGCCATGTCTTCAGTTGCGTGTGTTAACACTTTTTTATTTCCTACTGCTTCACCAACACCCATGTTTAGAGTGATTTTAGTGATTCTCGGTACATCCATTACATTATTGAATTTACCGGTTTTCATCATTGTAGGAACTACTTCATCTTTATAATATTTTTCTAATCTGGCCATAATACTTCTCTGTTATGCGTCAACTTGTTCGCCGTTAGACTTATAGACACGCACTTTTCGGCCGTCTTCCGTCACTTTGAAACCAACGCGTTCACCTTTTCCGGAGGCGGCATTATACAGCATAACGTTAGAAGCATGAATAGGTGCTTCCATTGTTTTTATGCCACCCTTTTCCTCTAGTTGAGGATTCGGCTTAACATGTTTTTTTACTGTATTGACATTATTAACCAACAAGCGGCCGTCTTTTTTAATTTTCAGGACATTGCCTTTTTGACCTTTACTGCGTCCGGCAATGACGATGACTTCGTCACCTTGTTTAATTCTTTGCATAATCGTTTCCTTATAATACTTCCGGCGCCAATGAAATAATTTTCATAAAGTTGCCAGATCTGAGTTCACGAGTTATTACTACCGCATTACCATCAAACCGTATTAAAGAACCGTCGCTTCTGCGAACACCCTTTCTGGTTCGAACAATAACTGCGTTATAGACTTCACCTTTTTTCACTTTGCCGCGTGGAATAGCTTGTCTTACAGACACTTTAATAATGTCACCAATTCCAGCATAACGTCGTTTTGAGCCACCCAATACTTTAATACACTGTACCAATTTGGCACCTGAATTATCAGCGGCTGACAATCTACTTTGCATTTGTATCATAATCAGTACCTCTTAGTTTGTGGACTTAACAATTTCAACCACTTTCCAAGATTTTGTTTTGGAAATAGGCCGACATTCAGCAATTTTCACCAAGTCGCCTTCTTGACACTGATTTTCAGCATCGTGAGCATGAATTTTGGTGGACTTTTTAATATATTTTTTATAAAGCGGATGCTTAACGGTACGTTCGAGCATGACAGTCACTGTCTGGTTCATCTTATTGCTGGTAACCACACCGCTTTTTGTTCTAATGTTTTTATCTTCTGTTGCCATGGGATTATCCTTTTACCTGATTCATAAAGGTTTGTACGCGTGCGATATCGCGACGTACTACACGTAATAAATGAATCTTGTTAAGTTGACCGTTACCGCGAGCCATACGCATATCAAATTGTTTTTGTAAGAGCTCTTTAAGTTGTTCCTGCAATTGTGCAAGATCTTTTGTTTTTAATTCTTTCGCTTGCATTTACATCACCGTACGTTTAACGAATGTTGTTTGCACAGGAAACTTAGCACCTGCTTTCTCAAAAGCTGCCTTAGCCACGTCCTCAGAGACACCTTGAATTTCATAGATGACTCGACCTGGCTTAATGGCAGCTGCCCAAAATTCGATATTACCTTTACCTTTACCCATACGAACCTCAATTGGTTTCGCAGTGACCGGTTTGTCAGGAAAAACTCGAATCCATAATTTACCGCCACGTTTAACGTGTCGGGTGATGGCTCGACGACCAGCTTCTATTTGACGTGCTGTCAATAAACCTCGAGTCGTAGCCTTCAATCCAAAATCCCCAAAACTCACTTTATTGCCACTTAAGGACAAACCACGGTTTCGGCCTTTTTGTTGTTTTCTGTATTTAGTTCTTTTCGGCTGTAACATTATCTTTTACCCCGAGGCTTCTTGTTGCTTGTATTATCAGTTTCTTGAGAATGCTGTTCTAAATCAAACACTTCACCTTTATATATCCATACTTTAACACCGATAATACCGTAAGTAGTCTGCGCTTTGGCAGTGGCATAGTCAATATCGGCACGCAAAGTATGTAAAGGGACTCGTCCTTCTCTGTACCATTCTGTTCGTGCAATATCAGCACCGTTCAAACGACCGGCTACGGCCACTCGAACACCCAATGCGCCAAGACGCATAGCACTGCTAACAGCCCGTTTCATGGCACGACGAAACATGATTCGACGTTCTAATTGCGACGCAATACCTTGGGCTACCAAGAACGCGTCTAATTCAGGTTTACGAATTTCATTGACACTGACATGTGTGGGTAAGCCCATCATTTTAGTCAGCTGATTTTTCAATTTTTCAATGTCTTCACCTTTTTTACCAATCACGATGCCGGGTCTGGCAGAGTGAATCGTAATTCTGGCATTTTTCGCCGGTCTTTCAATTTCAATTTTACTGATTGATGCATGTGCTAATTTCTCATGCAAATAGTTACGAACTTTAATGTCCTTAACTAATTGATCAGCAAACTGATGCTTTTCAGCATACCATTTAGAGTTATGCTGTTTTGAAATTCCTAATCGGAAACCTATTGGATGTACTTTTTGACCCATAATTTTGCCTTTATGATGCTTCAGCCACTTTTACAGTGATGTGGCTGGTTCTTTTTAAAATTTGAGTGCCTCTGCCTTTGGCACGTGCACGACCCCTTTTTAAGGTCGGACCTTCATCAACGTAAATGGCGCTGATGTATAACTCATCAACATCCAAGCCGTTGTTGTGCTCAGCATTAGCAACCGCTGACATCAAAGCTTTTTTGACAATATGGGCGGCCTTTTTAGGACTGAATGTCAAAAGCTGTTCGGCTTTTTCAACATTCATACCGCGTACCTGATTGGCAACCAATCTGACTTTTTGTGCCGATATATTGGCTTTGTTAAGTTTAGCTTGAATCTCCATCATCATCTACCTTTTAGCTTTTTTGTCAGCCACATGTGATCTGAAGGTTCGGGTTGGTGAAAACTCACCGAGTTTATGTCCAACCATTTCTTCAGAAATCAACACGGGAATATGTTGTCTACCATTATGAACGGCTAAAGTTAAGCCAACCATATCCGGTAATATCATAGAACGACGTGACCAAGTTTTTATTGGTCTTTTGCTGTTCTCTGCAACGGCCTTCTCAACTTTTTTTATCAAGCTGACATCAACGAAAGGGCCTTTTTTAAGCGATCTTGCCATAATGCTACCTTATTTTTTATTTCTATTGCGTACAATGAACTTATCAGTTCGCTTGTTTTTACGCGTTTTGTGTCCTTTAGTGGAAATACCCCAAGGCGTTACGGGGTGACGACCACCAGAGGTCCTTCCTTCACCACCGCCGTGCGGATGGTCAACTGGATTCATAACAACACCCCGTACCGTCGGTCTAATACCACGCCAACGAGATGCACCGGCTTTGCCGAGTTTTTCTAAATTATGTTC
>CAJDWB010000033.1_pt1 | contig 13001 bp, 2 predicted proteins | sample 7391501 | NCBI WGS metagenome assembly CAJDWB01 (sample SAMEA7055733, study PRJEB34461) | soil metagenome | biome: terrestrial ecosystem; feature: Peninsula; material: soil | place: Antarctica | collected 2016 | reverse complement strand
ATACCAAAGTGAAATAATATTTAGCCTGATAATTGTTATTTCACTTTTTTTTATTTATCTCTGGGCTTTAATATAAATTATTATATGGCATCACCAAAACAGTTAATTATAAAAGAGGCCGTTCGACAATTACGGTTGCTTCAGAAGAAAGCCACGCCACTTATTTCGGTTCGTTTGCGCGTACTTATAGTAATTAAAGAAGCCGGGGGAACAGGTTATTTCCAAACGAGAACTAGCAGACAAAGCAGGTGTAAATCACAACAGTGTTGACCTGGAGCACGATGTATATTTAGGGCGGAATACCGGCGCTATGCAGCCATAGAAAGACTGGATTAAAGCCTTCTGTATTTTCAAAAGATGAACATTTGGCAATGGAACAAAAATATTGAAAGATCCCTTTAATGGATTAACGGGTTATGTGGCGTTGAAAGAATGGGTTGAAAAAGAATTTTAAAAAAAGTGAAATACAATACATTGTTGAAATATTGCATGAAAAACTCCGGTTCAAGTGCTAAAGAAGCCTGTAAAAACCACATAAAAAGGACGAAGAGCTGTTGCTCTTTTTAAAAAAAACTTTAGCCAAAGTTGTGAAGCCATATCTGTCTTAAAAAAGCAGCCGGATATCGAAAAGTAAATCTTTATTTTCAAGATGAGAGTAGGTTTGCCCTGTTTACCAAAAACGGTAAAGTATTAACAGCTAGAGAGGTAAAACCTATTTATCCTTTCCAACAGGTATTTCAGTCCACCTGTCTGCTCGGTGCATTCTTTCCAATTGATAGTGATAGATTTTTGCTGGAACTCCCACATTGCAATGTCGGCAACTTCCAGATGTTCCCGGATGAATTCAGTCTTCAAAATCCCGAAGAATTTAAACGAATACTACTGGATAATGGAGTATTACATGAAGCAAAAAGGCTAAATATTCCATCTGATATAGCTTTGTTATTCCTGCCTCCATACAGCCCGGAACTAAATCCGGCGGAGAAAATATGGGCTCATCTTAAACGAAATTATACAAACAAGATTTTTAAAACACCAGATAGGCTTTACGATTTCCTGGAAAATAGTTGTAAAGAATTAAACGAAACAATAGTTAAAAACGTCTGTGCTTACAACTATATATTCTTAAATGTTCTTTGGACTAATGTATAATTCATTTTAGCATTGCAAAGTCTTTCCCGCATCGGGGTTTCCGGCTGGGGTCTTTTAATTTAGTAGTTTGAAATCTGAAAATGCCGCTGGGAAGGAATCAGGTAAATTTCTCAAAAAATCCGGAAATAAGGGATGAAAAAAATGGCTCCCTATTTTTTACAAAATTGACTAAGAGTGCATAAAGTAATCCATTTGGATTATAGAAGTTTGTTTTTTCAGACCTTATCTTGTGAGGTCAAAATAGGATCGGGACTTGTGAAACGTACTATTCTAACGTAAAAAAATATAATTCATATTTTATTTGTTTTATGTGTTATTTTGAAAAATTTATCTTTAATTTTGACGAAATGTAAAAGAGACGTTAAAACTGTTTGTCTGTTTTTTATAAATTTTAAGAATATTTAAAAATCTGACCTGGCTTTTGGATGTTTACAATTTCGATTCTGTTGAGTGTGATTTTCATTTTTGGATAATAAAATGGTAACCCGTTTCAGGATTTTGTAATAATAAATAACTGCAATCACCGATTCTAACGTCATTTTTAATAAAATGGTTTTTTATGAAAAATAATTACTCTGCCATATTCAATAAATCAAAAGTATTCATTTTTGCTTTGAGTTTTTTTCTGTTGCCGGCATCGTTACTTTTTGCGCAGACAACGGTACCGTTTAACTATACAGGAAATCCCCAAACATTTACTGTTCCGGCAGGTGTCACTTCAATCGATGTAAAGATTTGGGGGGCTGGTGGGGCAGGATCTTCTACAGGTGGTTCCGGCGGGTCAGGGGCTTTTGTTAAGGGAACGATTGCTGTTATGCCATCTCAATCACTTGTTGTTATAGTTGGGGGAGGCGGTTCTTATAGTGCTAGTGTCGCTTCACCTGGCGGTTTTGGAGGTGGTGGCAATGCAGGAGCAAAAGATGGTGGTTCCGGTGGTGGGTATAGCGGAATTTTTGATGCGAGTGTTTCGCATAATAATACTTTGGCAATTGCTGGTGGGGGAGCAGGAGGTGGCCATTATACTGTTGGCACCTATGGCGGAGCCGGCGGTGCTACATCTGGATCAGATGGAGGAGATGTTAACGGTGATTATACAGGAGGAAAAGGAGGAAATGTTATAGTAGGTGGTGCTGGTGGTTTTTTCAATGGTGTTCTAAATGGTGTCAACGGTTTTGCTTTAACAGGAGGCTCAGGAGGCAATGACGGCACAAACACTTACGGCGGTGGCGGAGGCGGAGGAGGATATTATGGTGGTGGTGGTGGCTTTGGAGGTTCAGGGACATTCTTCTCTTCAGGCGGAGGTGGTGGTTCTTCTTTTTTAGGAACTATGACTGGTGTTACAAACACACAAGGAAATTTTCACCCTTTCGGTAGTGTGACGCAAGCCCCGGGTAATTTGGAAGCTGGTTATGTAGCAGGCGTAGGAAACGGTAGTGGGAATTCCACTGAAGATCCAGGCGGAAATGGGTTAGTAATAATAACTTATACAGTTGGTTCAACACCCACAATAACTAGTTTCGACGCTACTTCAGCTTGTCTTGGAACTACACCTACAATAACAATAACCGGAACAAATTTTACAGGAGTCACAGCAGTTAAGTTTAATGGAGTAGATGCAACCTCTTTTAACTTCGTAAGTGAGACTTCGATTACAGCTGTTTTACCGGCTACCGGTGTTTCCACAGGTATAATAACTGTTATAGCAACGGCTGGCACAGGAGAATCAACTTCAAATTTTATGATTAATGCCGTTCCTTCAGAAGCCACAGATGCAGTAGGAGCTTCTACTTGTGGTACAGGATCAGTTACACTTTCCGTGGATAATCCGGGAACAGGATTTACGATTGACTGGTATGCAGCCTCATCAAGTGGAACTGCTCTAGCCACTGGCACAACTTCTTATACCACTCCAAACATCTCAGGAACTACAAATTATTATGCGGAAGTAAGAAATACTGTTACAGGTTGTGTATCTGCAACAAGATTAGTAGTAACAGCAACTTTTAATGCGTTACCGGCAAGTCCTACAATACCGGTAAACAAAGCAATCTGTGGCCCGGGTACCACAACGATTTCCGTAACTCCTCCGACAGGTGCTACGATTGATTGGTATAACGCAAGTACAGGCGGTACTTTATTACAAAGTAGCTCAAATAGTTATACTACTCCTTCTTCTATATCTGTTACCACTATCTATTATGCACAAGCAAGAAATACAACAACGGGTTGTATTTCTGCTGCAAGGACAGAGGTTACTGTTACAGTAAATGCTGTTCCCGATCCTCCCGCAGGAGTAGACAATTCGAGATGCGGAACAGGAATAGTAGCACTTTCTGCCTCACGAAGCGGAGCGGTAATAGATTGGTATGCAAATGCTACCGTTGGTACAGCACTATTATCAGGTAATAATAATTATTCTCCAAATATTTCGGCGACTACAATTTATTATGCTGAAAGCAGAATAGCCAGTACAGGTTGTATTTCTGCAACACGTACTGCAGTTATAGCTACCATCAATATTCTTCCTACTATTACTACCCAACCCGCAGCTTCACAAACCATTTGTTTGGGAACAACAGCTACTTTTACTTCTGTTGCCGGAGGTACTCCCGCACTAACCTATCAATGGAAAAAAGATGGAATGGATATTTCAGGAGCTACGTTCGCAACTTATACTATACCATCTGTAACAGAAGGTGATGCTGCTACATATACGGTGATTGCAACCAATTCCTGTGGTTCGGCTACTTCCACAAATTCAGTACTCATAACTACTACAGCAGGCTCATGGCTGGGCGTTACCAGTACCGACTGGTTTACAGCAAGCAACTGGGGTTGTGGAATAGTGCCCACTGTCACCACCGATGTAACCATTCCGGTTACAGCACCGAATATGCCGGATATTGGAGCAGGCGCAGTTTGTCGTGATATTACTATAAATGGAACCTTGACTATTACAGGTACTCCTAACCTGAAAGTATATGGTAATTGGACAAATAACAACACTTTCACTCCGGCAACCGGTACTGTTTCAATAAGCTAACCATCAATAATGCTGCGGGTGTTACTTTAAACACGAGTGCAACTTCCACTGGTACACTGAAGCTGACAAGTGGGATAGTTACTACAGCAGGTACTACTGTTCTTACTGCTGCGGGATCTTTGTCAGGCTATGGATCTTCCAACTACGTAAACGGGAAACTCGAACAGTCGGTTCCAAACAATAAAGCGAAAGTTTTTCCTGTCGGGAAAGGCGGAAATTATCGTCCTGTTACTTTCCAATACATTTCAGGAAGTGGCGCAAGTACAGTTACAGTTGAACAAATGGAAGGCGACATTGGCACTCCACCTGCTCCGGCAACAGCATTTACTACCAGGTACTGGAATATTTCGCAAACCACCACAAGGAGCACCTTAAACTATACGGTCACTCTTTCTGATCCTGATTTTACCCCTATAGGGACTCATGTAAAAATCTTGAAAAAAGAAAGTGGAAATATTTCAGTGAATGATGCTACTCAAACGCCGCCTGACTATTCCAATGTGACCGGATTTACAACTCTTACCGGAACCAATAGTTTTACATTAGCATACGATTGTTCTTCAACTACAATAGTCCCTGCTATTGCGGACTTTTGCCAGGGAACAACATCAGATCCCTTGGGTGGTTCTTATTCAGGAACCGCAACAGGGGGAGTATGGTCAGTTACCCCTGCCGCCGCATCAGGTGGTACTTTTACTCCAAATGCAAACGATGTAAATGCTACATGGACTCCTCCGGCTACATTTTATGGAATAGCCACATTAACCCTTACTCCGACAGGTGGATTATGTGAAGATCAGTACACTGCGGGTTCAAATACAGTAACAGTTATCGAGGCGGCGAGCGGAACGCTCACTCCGACAGCGCCTGTGATTTGCGCAGGTGCCAATATAACATTCACAGCAACTTCCGGTTTCTCTTTATATGAATTTTATGTCATCGACGCGACCACTCATGATACAACTAAGGTTCAAAATGCAGCACCATCAAATACCTACAGTAGTAATGCCTTAAACGACCAGGATACAGTATTAGTAAAAGTATTCAACAAAAATGATTGCGCTATCTTCTTCGATAAAGTAATCGTTACCGTTAAACCTGCCCCTGTAGTTACTCTCACTCCTGCCAACCAAACAATATGCGAAGGTTACAATCTCCTATTCAAAGCAGGTGGTGGTACAAGCTATACTTTCAAAATAAATGGAAGCGAAGTTGAAACAAATAGTACCGGTATTTTTGCAAGAGATAATTTTATTAATGGCGATAAGGTATCAGTAGATGTTACCAATAATGGCTGTATCGCTACATCAGCTACTTCTGTTGTTACAGTAACCCCATTACCTAATGGCACTCTCACAGCAACACCCTCCACACCAGTTTGCCCCGGTGTTCCTATTTCTTTCCAGGCGACAGGGGGTGTTTCCTATCAATTTATGGTAAATGGTGTAATAATACAAGACTGGAGTGCGTCCGCCACATTTACATTCACTCCCACAATTAACGACAATGGAGCCATCGTAACAGTTAATGTTGCTAATGAAGCCAATGGTGCTGGTTGTACGAAACTTTATATACCAGGCAAAAGCATCACCGTAAATCCACTGCCATCAGGTACCATAGCCATTACCGAAACCTCGGGCGAGCACAATGATAATACGATATGCGAAGGAGATCTTGTAACTTATACATTCAGCAATGCTACCTACAAAACGTATGTGTGGAAAATAAATGGTATTGTTAAACCAGGTACTGGAAATGTATTTACCACTACAGAAATAACAAGCTCGACTGATAAAGTTACTGTAGATGTAACCACTACTTCAGATTGCTTCTTAAACGATTTTACGGCAGCGTTTGTTACCGTCATTGCCGCACCGGTAGGTAGTTTGGCCGCTTCTACAACTACTATTTGCGCAACTACTGAAGTAACTTTTACCGCGACTCCAGATATAAGCGATCCGAGTCTAACTTATAATTTTAAAGTCAATGGTACTTCGGTTTATAATGGCCCATCTCATCAATTGGTAACATCAGTGCTTCCTGTAGGAACTTATCCTGTTACGGTCGAGGTTACTAATTCCAATCTTTGCACTTCGACGTATAATGTAATCACCATGACGGTGAATGCGTTGCCTTCCGGTACATTCAGCATGGCAGAAACTTCTGGAACTGCCTATGATGATGGAACTATTTGTGCCGGTGACCCTGTGACTTTTACCGTTCCGGGAACTTTTGCGAACTATAATTTCATTGTAAATGACATAAGCCAAAAAGACGGCACAAGTAATTTCTATACCACTAACTCTTTAACAAATAATGCAGTAGTTAAAGTAGAGGTAAAAACTATAGGAAGCGGATGTGTAGGTTTCCTTGATAACAGTTTTACTATCCAGGTAGATCCATTACCGCCAGTAGATCCGATTACAGGAAATACTGATGTTTGTGTGAATCTTACAACCACTCTTTTCGATGATACACCAGGTGGTTCCTGGAGCAGCAGTGATATCACTACAGCTACAATAGACGCTTTCGGAACTGTTACTGGCATTAAGGCAGGAACAGTTACCATTACATATACTACCCTGCCCAATGATGATAATTGTACCAATTCTGCATATACTACTGTAACTGTAAACGCATTACCTATTATAGCCCCTATTAGCGGAGGAGCAACAAAAGTTTGTGTAGGTTCATTTACACCTGCGTTCACCAATGCAACTTCAGGAGGTACATGGAGTACAAGCGATAATGGAAAAGCAACGGTAGATGCTTCAGGTGTGGTGACAGGAATAGCAGAAGGTACAGTGGATATCATTTATACAACAGCAGCCGATGGAAAAGGTTGTGTGAATAGTACCAGTAAACCCATTACTGTAAATGTACTGCCTGTGGTAGAGGCGATATCAGGACCAGAAAAAGTCTGTGTTGGCGTAAACACTCTTTTTACAAATGCAACAGCCGGTGGTATATGGTCAGTAACGAACGGAAACGGTTCAGCGACTATTAATCCTACAGGTACTTTAAAAGGAATTACTGCTGGTACTGTAACGGTTAATTATGAAGTTACAAACGGTAGTGGATGCTCAAGAATAGTAACCCTGGAGGTATTGGTGAATGCATTGCCTACTCCAACACTTACTGGCCCTAACCCAATTTGTTTTCCTTCAACTGACAATATTTATTCTACTGAATCCGGGTCCGGAGAATATGATTATTTGTGGAATGTTGTGAATGGAACTAGAACTGAGGGCGGCACTCCTGCTGATCCTACGATAACAGTTTCATGGTTGAACAGCGGTGCAAAAGGAATTAGCGTAAACTATACCGATGTGAACGGATGCATAGGAGCCACTTTTGCTACAGTGGTAAACGCACTGGGCAGTTCTCCAACAGTAACCGGAAACCAGTCTGTATGCGAGGGCTCTACAGGAATTACCTATACCGCTCCTCCAGATAAACTTGATTATTCATGGGTAGTGTCTTCAGGTGGTGACATTACTGCGGGTGGAAATGCTACTGACCATACTGTAACCGTAACCTGGAATGGTGTGGGTGCTCAATCTGTTACGATTAATTATGCAGACAATGGCGGATGTAGTGCAGCAACACCTTATAAATTGCCTGTAACGGTTAATCCTTTGCCTGTTGTTGTAACACACGATATGATAGTATGTTCACCATTAACCGTAGATTTAACTGCATCGGCTGTAACTGCAGGTTCAACAGCCGGTTTAACGTACACTTATTTTACTGATGCAGCCGCAACCATTTCTTTTGGTACGCCTACAGCAGCAGGAGCTGGCACTTACTATTTAAAAGGAACTGTTACGGCCACAGGCTGTTATGATGTGAAACATGTTATTGTTACCGTAACTCCTGCACCAGATGCGACAATTGTATATGCAGGCCCTTATTGTAATAATGCAGGCCCGATAACAGTAGTCAGCCAAACCGGAACAACCGGCGGAAGCTATTCTGCTTCCGATGGCTTACCTATTAATTCAACTGATGGTACTATTACACCAACTCTTTCTACCTCGGGTACCTTTACCATAACTTATACTGTTGCAGAACATGGTGGTTGTGCCATATATACCACCACGGCACAAGTTGTCATTACGCCGATGCCGTCGGCAACTATAGCTTATAATGGTAGCCCATATTGTACCACTTCCTTCCCTATAAGCATCACACAAACCGGTACTTCAGGAGGAAGTTATTCTTCCAGTCCGGCAGGACTGAGTTTTGATGCCGATGGAAACATTACAGGAGGAGCTTCGGGTACTTACACCGTAACATATACAATAGGTGCAGCCAAAGGTTGCGTAGCTTTTTCTACCACCAGCAATGAGTTTACAATAAGAGAGGCACCTTCTGCCACTATTGTTTATGGTAGTGGTTTATTCTGTTCTACATCACTACCTATAAATGTTACGTTGACTGGAACTGCCGGAGGCACCTATACTTCGTCTCCGGTAGGGTTAACTTTTGATGCCAATGGAAATATTACAGCGGGCAGCGGGTCATATATAGTTACTTACACCATAGCAGCTTCTAACGGATGCGGCGAATTTTCAACGTCCACGCCTGTTAACATTACACCTGCTCCTGATGCAGTTGCAGGCCCGGACTTTTCAATCTGTGCCTATTCAGATCCAATAAGTATCATTGCAGGTTCAAGTGCTGGTAATTACAGTAGTATTAAATGGACATCTAATGGAGCAGGTACTATTGCCAATGATAATTCTTTAACACTTGCTACTTATACTCCTGCCGAAGGCCAAACAGGAATCATTATCCTTACATTAACTGCAAACCCGAATACACCTTGTGCTGTGGCGGCTGTTTCTACAAAAAAATTAACAATAAATCCTGTACCCGGGGCATTTATAATTACCCCTTCTTCACCCCCAAATGTAAAAGTCTGTTCAGATGCTGTGCAATCTTTAAGTGCTTCTGTTACAGCTCCTGGAAGTCATACGTTCTCGGCATCATCAACAGGAACTAACAATAATTTAGTAATACCAGATAATTTTCCAATAGATGCAGGTGCAGTAAGTGTCATCAATGTAAGCTTACCGCCAGGTGCAGTTATTAAGGGGGGCTATGTGCAATTCAATATTGAACATGGCTATGATGCAGACCTTGTCCTCAATCTTAAGGGGCCAAATGGAAAGGTGCATAATCTCGTGAATCAAAAAGGTGGTAATGGGGTAAATTTCACAAAAACCAAATTGGCAACCGTCGGAAGTGTTACGTTCGTTCCTAAAACCAGCACAAATGCGCCATTCACCTCTCCCCCAATTTATGGATCTGATAAAGTTATTGGTATAGGTCCAATTGGAAATGTATCTACAGAGCCAACCTGGTATACTTTAATAGATATTCCTAATGGTGATTGGTCATTTAGTGCACAAGATGTACAGGGTTGCCATGACAGTCCTGATGGATGCAAGTATTTTACTGGTAAGCTACTTAACTGGACTATTTTCATTAATTACGATCTGGCTGAAGATCCATTAGATGTTACCTGGTCGCCAAATACTGACCTTTATACAAGTCCGGGACTTGGCATCGCTTACACAGGCCAACCTCTTTCAACTGTTTATATTAATCCCCAAATTGTTGGTACAAGAAGCTATACAGCCACCAGAACCAATGAATTTGGTTGTTCTTTATCAAAAACTGTTCCCGTAACAGTTAACCAGACTCCAACAGTGTCTATCTCAGCAGCTTATTGTGCCGAACCGGGAAAGGTACAATTAACTGCCACCTCCGACCCGGCAGCTACAAGTTATTTTTGGAGTACTGATGAAATTACCTCTGTCATTAATGTAGATCGGGCAGATGAATATGAAGTAACCGCCTTTACAGCAAATGGCTGCATGAGTAGTGCAACGATAAATGTAGCCAACGAACTGGTAATTAACGGAGATTTTACCTCGGGAAATTATAAATTTACCTCACCACCACTTGGCGTCAACTATTATAAATACCAGGCAAACATACCGGGTAACACTGAACTGGAATCAGGCGGTTATTATGGAATAGGCACTAATGCACAGGACTACAACGCTGGTTTCTGGGGACACGATCATACCACCGGCACTGGTAATTTTATGATTGTTAATGGCTTCCCTAATACTAATCCACAACCCACCATCTGGCAGCAAACAGTAAATGTACTTCCTAACACCGAATATTATTTTTCTGCATGGGCAATCAGCCTCAATAGTTCCGCACCTTATGCAAGATTGGCGTTGAGAGTAAATGGTACGATATTACCAGGCTCAAACAATGATGTTCAATTAACAAAAGGTGTTAACAATAATAGCAATAATGGCTGGCAGAGAATTTATGGTACTATTACAACAGGCCTAACTACTACGACTGCGGTTCTATCAGTAGCGAATACACAAACAGCCGCAGGAAACAGCCGTTTTGGTTTAGATGATATTTCTTTCAGTTCATTGTCAACTTTTGTGAACCTGGAACCTGTGTCAGGAAGCGATGATCAGGTAATTTGCAAAAATTCGCCACTTAAAACCATCATATATAAAGTAGGAAATGGAGAGCCGGGAGGCCCTGCTGTTACTGGTTTATTTCCTGCTGGCATTACCTGGGTGTTTGTCGGCGATAAATTGACCATAAGTGGTACACCGACCGTAGCGGGCATCTTTCCTTATACTATCACAACTACAGCTTGTAATCCGGTTACCGTCACGGGAACTATCACCGTGCAGGAAGATACACTTAAACTGACTTCCGGTAGTATCACACCGCTTTGTAAGGGTGAAGCTATGACTAATTTAGTCTATACCTGGAGTGGCACTGCTACAGATGCTACAGCCACCGGATTGCCGGATGGTATTGTTTTCACAAAAGACATGGTTGCTAAAACACTAACCATTAGTGGCACACCAACTACCATAGTGGGTAGTCCATTTACTTATTCAGTTACTACGACAAGTAGCTGCGAAACAGCCGGGGCTATTACGAAGACAGGAACTATTACAGTTCAGGAACAAACATTAGAATTAACATCTGCGGCTTCGACTACTTCTCAAACGGTATGCATCAATACTGCTATAGCCAATATCCAATACACTGCAGGTGGCAAAACAACGGATGCGACATTTAGCTGGACTCCACATATTCCAAATGGAGTTACTGCCATATTTGAGAGTGGCCTTGTTATCATAAAAGGGACGCCAACGGAAGCCGGAACCTTTAATTATACAATAACTTCCACGGGAACTTCATGTACACCGGTTCAAGTTGATGATTCTATTATAGTTACACCTGCTGCAAGCCTTCTACTTACTTCAGCAAACAACATTCAAACTGTTTGTACAGGTGTAGCAATAGCAGCCATCACTTATGATGTGGTAGATGCTACAGATGCGACTATCACTTCCGGGAACTTACCTCCGGAAATAACTGGTCATTATAGTGCGGGTGTGTTCACTATCAGCGGCACACCTGTAACAGGTGGTACATATAGTTATACAATTACTACAATAGGTGGGTGTTCTACTTCAACTGCCTCCGGCACAATCACAGTGAATGCGCAGGTAATTATCCTCTCGGGTTTCTCATCACCTTCCGTTTGTCAAAATGCACCCATGACTTCCATTGTTTACACTTTGAGCGGACAAGCTACAGGAGCTACCGTAATGGGTTTGCCGAAGAATGGGGTGGTTTATTCAATAGTCGGAAAAGTGATTACAATAAGTGGTACGCCGACTGTAGCAGGGCCAATTTTATACTCAATAAGTACTGATGGTACCTGCGGATTACCTGTTGCTGCTACCGGTACCATCACCGTTAAGCCTGCTGCTGTTGGTGGAACGATTGATAATGTCTCTATTTGTAGCGCGGATGATGGCTCTTTACTTCTCAAAGATTATTCGGAGACCATTCTTCGTTGGGAATATACGAATGTTGGAGGTACTATATGGACATCTACAGGCAGCAATGCATCAACGCAAGGGTTTCCTAATCTTACTTCACCGCGCTGGTATAGGGCAGTAGTAAGTATAAGCAACGGATGCGGGGAAGTCCTTTCAGATACAGCTACAGTTGGCATTTATAACTATTGGACTGGCGCTATCAATAGCGATTGGAATACAGCCAGCAACTGGTCTGCTAATGCAGTGGCAGATGCAGGTGAAGTTACCGGTTGCCTGACTACCTATATACCAAATATAGGTAACCAACCTATCATCACTTCCAATACACCTAACATAGGAAGCCTGATCATTGATGCAGGAGCTTCACTCACTGTACAAAATGGTGGAATCATGCATATCGCAGGTTCCATAACAAAAATTCCTACCGGCGTTTTCGATGCTGAAAATGGAACAATAGAATTTAATGGAACTACTGCACAGATAGTATCAGGTGCTATTTTCAAGGATAGAACTATCGGAAACTTGATTGTAAGTAATGGTAATACGACTTCTGGTTTAAGCCTCAACTCAACTGTAGGTGATACCTTAAATATTTCGGGTACTCTCTCGTTCGGAACTTCTACGACAACTGCAGATTTTAAGACCAATGATAATTTAACCCTTAAATCAACCGCTGCAAATACTGCCAACGTAGCTAAAATTGACGGAAGTAATAAAATTACAGGTAATGTAGTTGTAGAACGTTATATGCCCGTGAATAAAAAAGCATGGCACATGCTTACAGTACCAACTATAGGGAGTACTTTCAATTCGGCATGGCAGGAAGGTCAACTACGGAACATACCAGGTATTCATGGTTATGGTATGAATATCACAAGTGAGTTTGGTGGCAA
>CAJDWB010000017.1_pt1 | contig 13042 bp, 13 predicted proteins | sample 7391501 | NCBI WGS metagenome assembly CAJDWB01 (sample SAMEA7055733, study PRJEB34461) | soil metagenome | biome: terrestrial ecosystem; feature: Peninsula; material: soil | place: Antarctica | collected 2016 | reverse complement strand
AACCGGGCCGACAATGGTTTCAAGCTCATTGCCAGGTACTGGAAAGATTCCCGCTTCTGAGATACTGATTCCTTGCTCAATACTGACAGGAGCCCCGCCATTCAAAGAACGCCAAAATATCTGAACGGCAACTAAGTTACCATCACAAGGGGACTCCAGCCAGGAAGCACCTATTTCGTTAGCCGCGAAGCCAGATTGAATTGCACCATTGCTGTAATTAACCAATGAATCATTTTGAATCACGACTTCCGCCGCATTGACTGATGTCGTAGCTGCAGTGATGATGGAAATAAAAAGAAATAAATTCTTCATGTTGCGCCTCAGATTTCTTATTAAATTTATTATAAGACAATAATGATACACACTCTGAATTTTATTGATGAATTAATTAATAAATAGCCACACTGAATAATAGACTTTCCTATTGCTTATTATTAATTTCAGCTATGTCAAAGGAACGAAAAAATTATTCAAAGGTCAGAAAACTATTCATAATAAAAAATAAATTGGGGTTTACTCACCAATTTTAAATTTCAAACAAAAGAGAGGACATCATTGATGAAGAAACATATTTTACAATTAACGGCTATCACCTTCCTGAGCCTAATGGGTTTAGCCAATGCCAGCAATGATAAAACACAATACCAACAAGCTATCCAACAATTATCAAATCAGAAAGTAGACATTATTTCAGTCAAAGATTCGGCTGTAAAAGGTTTTAAGGAAATCGTTGTTAAAGGTGGTTTAACACAAGATATTGTTTACATGAGCGAAAATGGAGAATTCATGTTTCAGGGTAATTTAATGAACTTAAAAAGCCAACAGAACTTAACCGAAATGTCACATGACAATATACGTCATGATTTGCTTACCAAATTTCAGAAAAATCACAAAAGTATAAATTTTTTCCCTAAAGAAATGACAGATCATATCACTGTTTTTACCGACATCGATTGTGGCTTTTGTCGAAAACTGCATCATGAAATGAAACAATACAACGATTTAGGCATTGGTGTTTCGTATTTTTTCTTTCCTCGATCCGGGCTGAACACAGCATCTCACCAAAAAGCAGTTAATGTTTGGTGTGCCGAAGACCAACAAGCCGCTATGGACTCCGCTAAAAATGGTGATGAACTAGAACCATTGATGTGTGCTAATTCGACTGAAGAGCAATTCAATTTAGGCATAGGTCTTGGCATCCATAAAGTTGGTACACCAGCGGTGATTTTTGATGACGGTAGCATAATGCCAGGTTACTCACCAGCCGCACAAATGAAACAAAAAATACAATTGGCTAAAAACTTAAACTGATTAACCTATCTGTAATTAATACGTATTAACCCGAGCAACTCTCTATTCTGAATTCATGAAATAGTGGTGATAACCATCTGGGAACTATAAAATACAAAAATTAAGTGTAGCTCAGGCAATATTTATAATTGCTTTAAAAATAGTATCTTTTAAATTTACAGTACCGGACCAATGGTGGCGATTACATTGTTCCAAAGGCGTTTGTATATGGGCCATTCAAGCACTTTCTTTAATTCAACTTTATCAGATAAACTAATGTATTCTTTTTGTCGTTTTAAAACAGCCAGTGTCGTGCTCTCATCTCTCAGTAAAATATTGTTTTCATAGTTAAGATCAAAACTGCGTAAATCAATATTACTTGAACCAATTAACGTCACTTTATTGTCCATGGTGAGGGTTTTTGAATGTAGTAAACCGTGTTTAAATTCATAAATAACAACCCCTGATTCTAATAGCCGGCGGTAATAGCTGCGACTAGCGGCGGCCACAATAAAAGAATCATTACGCTTTGGGAAGATAATGGTCACAGCGACACCACGATGTGCAGCCGCGCATAAAGCGTTTAGAACGGTGTAATCAGGTACAAAATAAGGTGATGAAATAACCAGGCTTTCATGGGCTTGACTCAATAAGGTCGAGAACATCTGCGGTGTAGATCGTTTACGTCCGGTTGGGCCATCCGCAAAAACTTGCGCTGGAAAGCCATTATCAAACTGTTTTAGATCGATTGGAAAGCTATCTAACTTAGTTTTTGGTTTGTGCATCAACCAATCACTGGCAAACAATATTAAATTCTGCACCACCACAGGACCTTCGAGACGCATCATGATATCAATCCACGGCGCGTACTTTGGTTTAACCCTGAATTCCGGATCAGCACAGTTCTGGCTGCCACAATAGGTAATTTGACTATCAATGACGGTGATTTTTCGGTGATTGCGCAGATCAAAACGACTAAAAACAATGGTCTTTATTAAATTATTAAAAGGTAAAGCGATCTGAGTTTCTATGCCGGCTTCTTTCATCTCACGCCATAAGGCTGATTTCAGCATCTTACGAGAACCCAGAGCATCCGCCATAGCCCGTACTTTAACACCTCTTTTGGTAGCTCGGATTAGCGCTTTGGCCGTATTGGTTCCCGTTTCATCATTAAGCCAGATGTAATACAGGACATGAATACTTTCTTTAGCCGCATCAAAGTCTTCAATCATTCTGGCCCGAGCTGATGACGCATCAGCCATGAGCTCAGCGGTATTTCCGAGCGTAGTATTAAAACCCTCAACTGATGTTGAATAGGCAAAAGCCGGCTGATATTCAGGCTCAATATCCTTTAAGTTTACGTTATCACCACCCAGTAACTGTGGCGTGTAACGATGTAACTTCTTGAAAATTTCATCATGCCTGTTGTCTGCTTTTAAACCAAGCTGGACTTCACCAAATAAAATGTAACCAATCACACCCACATAGGGAAACAAGATAATCACGATAAACCAAGCCAAACGCGCCACCGGCGTCAGATCATCCCGTAAAAGAATCCGTAAGGTGAGACCTATGACGAATAAAAAGTGTAGCGTTACAAATATAAACACAAAATTCATAACCGTTGGTCCTCGGTGACAAGTGGCAGTGAAAAGCTGGCGTGTTTAGTAATTATCATTGTTTGTAAAGTCTAAGAGTTATCGACACATCCTATAGTAAAAATAGGCACTTAACCATAAAGAGGCTAAACGATGGCTAAGCTATCCATTTTACAAATGGAACAGTGGTCAAGGCAGCATATTGCTTTGAATACGGAACATGACTGCCGAAGCTTTTTTACGGCTTTTTTGATTGTTTTTTAAAAATAATGATTAAGAATCTTCACTGTTTCAAAACGTGCAATGCGGTAGTTTTTTTGAAATAGAATAATGCATCGTAGCGCAATGGAATGATGGTCGGCACGAATTGCCTTTTATCCTCTCTGGGATTATAGACGACCCCCACTGCCCTATGACCCACTGCCTTTAGGTTTTTCTCCATCCGATCTTCATCATCAAAAATCAGATGAAAACTCTCCAAATCGATTTGATTCAACTTATATTCTATGCTGCCCGTAACGGCTGGCGGAATGGTCATTTCCTTCATAGGCGCACCCCACCTCGAGCCTGCCATCACGTTTCCTTCGTAGCTGGTAAAGCCGATCAAGAAAACATTATCTTTACCCAATACTTTGCGCGTCAGTTGTCCGATGTTTTTCTCGCCACTGCTTCGCATACTGGTGTACTCTGCATCGCCAATATGGGTATTGTGTGCCCAAACAATTCCCTTAGCATTCGCACCATAAAGACTTAATAAATCATGGACAGTTCCATGCATATGGTGAACCCGAGAATTCCACGAGACATGTCCTGCTGATGTGACACTTTCCCGGTAAAACGCCTCGGCATTTTGTACCACGATGGTGTTTTGTAATAAATAAAAATAATCATCATCGGACAGTTCGGGGAAATTATTGCGATTTTTTCTTATGTACGCCACCACATTTTTTGTAGCTGCTGCACAATCCACTTTTCCGGCGCGTACTGCATGTGCATAGTTCCAACTATCGCCTTTGTGTGGATCGAAGCACTTATATTGGTCTTTTACATAGTCATAAGCGGTCTGATTGGTTTTTTTAAGTAAATCCAAAGCCACTTTTTTAGAATTCCATTCATCGTAAACATCCATGCCATAAAAGCCTACTTTTTTATCCTGGGGCAATTTGTCATTGTAACTGCGCAGCCATTCAGCCAATGCGACAACCTCTTCATTAGCCCACATCCAAGTTGGCCACCTGTCCAGCTTTAACAAAACGGCTTCGGCAGAGCTCGCCGCGCCATCCAAATTTTTAACATAACGAGTGAGATGATATAAACTGGCAAAATCACCCTCTACCGCAATAAAGTTAAAGCCCTGTTCTGCTATCAGCCGTCGACTTATCTTATCCCGCCATAAATAGTATTCATGGGTGCCATGACTCGCCTCACCCAACAGCACCAACTCCTTATCAGCAGCCACCGAAATCAGCCTGTCTAAGCTCGCATCTCCTTCCAGAGGGATCGCTTTTTGCTCAATATTTTGCGCTGAAGAAAACATAGTGCCAATCAACAATAAAGACCCTAAAAAGTATTTCGTGAGTAATTGATTAATCATCAAATTAAGATAAGCATAATAAATACACTTGTCAAGCAGTCGACAAACTATCGTTTAAATCAAAAGGCCATATCAGGTTGTCATGATGCAGATTTTAATTAGCTGGGCTTGCGCGCCAACATAGTCGCAAACTGTAATTGTGCTCCGTTGTGCATCGTACCAACATCTTCATTGTACTTAATCAGTTCCCAACCCTCATAATCCTCACGCAACTGCCCTGTGTTTAGGGTAAACGGGAAGTTAACTGGGCATGGATGCTCTGCCGTATTCATGGCACAAACAATCAGGTTATAACCACCGGACAGAGTATGCTCTTGCATATCGGCAATAACAGCATCAACCCGAGCCGGATCAAGAAACATGAGGGTTACCGTGCAGGCAATAAAGCCATAATCTATACCAAGGCTGGCACTATTAATGTCGTACACTTCAGCCTTAACATTGCTCAACCCCTCTTCATTGATAATCCTTTTCAGGGAATCAATGGCATTCGGGTTAGTATCTATCGCGGTAACATTAAATCCGAGCTGGCCAAGGTACACCGCATTACGCCCACTCGAACAACCCATATCCAGCGCATCGCACGGCTCAATAATTTGGCACGCCTCAACCACTTCACTGTGCGCAGGATTTAAGCCGTAACGGCTATTGAGATCAACTGTCATGGTAATCACTTAATTTTAAAATAGGGGCTGTTATTTTACTACTAATCGTATTCAATTAAAAATGAATGGATAGGTTCTGGTTCTTTTATGACGCCACAGAACAATGCCAGTGCTTTAGCTACGGTAGCCGTAAAAATTACTTTGTGAACCACCGAAATTAGTCTGTCTGCGCTGGCATCTTCTTCCATAGAAATGATTTTTTATTCAAACCAAAATGATCACGCCTGAAATTTTGGCTTGGCTTTGAAAGCGCGAGCGAACAGACTTGTAGTAAGCGTCTTATAAGTGAATCAGCCCCTGTCACGACTGTTCTTTATTACTACCATTCCTATTCCTGGGCTGAAATACAATTTTTTGGAACTTTGTTTTTCTAACCAAATTTTATAGGCATTTAAATCCAAATCAGAAGTTTCTTTCCAGTGAGGTTGTTTCATATTTGTCCAAACGTATTCATCCATAAAACCTGCGTCTTTGATGTCATGAATATACAAAACATATTCTTTCCTGCCTTTATTGTTCATTAAAACTTCTGATATTTTTGCAAAGGAATCCATAACAATTATTTGTTGTTGGAAAGAATGAATTAGATTGTCAGGATTAATGATTGCTGCAAGGGAAACTAAATAAGCAAGTTGATTTGAAATCCAAATAGATTTTTCGTTTTCAATTACACCATCAGGTATTGAAACCTCAATTCCAATGTTGATATTTTTATTTTCCTTAACAGTGGTATTGTCTATGAGGATGTTGGCAAGCTGGCTTGAAACTTTATAATATTCAGTAGCAAGATGTCTTGGAAATGAAATTCTTAGTTTGATGTAATGAAACTTTTTATGAGTTAAATAAGTTTCAGAAATTACGTCGGTACCATCTCCTACAAAGTTAAAAGAATGATAGAAAGATTGTTGGTCTCCGATAGTTTTGATGTATTCGCTTAAAAGTACATCTATGTTTCCATGAAGCTTTTGAGATTCTATTATTTGAGCTTTAACACTCTGGTATTGAGCAGACATAATATGTTCGACAGGTATGTTTCCCTCATCCATTGGATAAATATAGTAAGACACCAGCATATATGGGTGTAATTCACTCTTGTAATTTATGATGGCACCATAACTGGGGTCGTCATATTTTTGGGTTTTTGAAGTTAAAAATTTAAACTGATCTGTGATGATACTTTTAGGTATTTTGATTTGCTTTGCTGTAGTTAGTTTTAATTTTGTATGTTTTACTTTTGAGTAAGCCGATGTTGGCAGTACAAACATTGTAGCAAGAATGAATAGTAGGCTATTTTTTAACATTTTCTATCTCTGAAAAAATAAACCATTTTAATTATTGTTAAATTGGCTTACTAAAATTGGTAAGGAATATTCGAAGACATTTATTCATTGTAGTAAACATTTACAACTAAGTAGGAATATATTAAAAAATTTTTGGCTTTGAATTGATCAAAGTGATGTTGATACATAGAGAAAGTCATGACGCCTACAGGACGAGGTGTGCAACGATTGTAGTAGCGATAGTTGCTCAAAGCGAATATTCAGTATTTTACTGTAATTGATGAGATTATCGGGTCAAGCCCAATAATGACGGGTTATGGTTTAGAGCTGAATGAAATTGAGCTGTGAAAATCAAGTAACACTTTTTGTTTTGAAGGCACGACGGGATTAAATCTGGAGCTGAGGGAAATTTGACTGTGAAGGTCAAGGCGGAGCCGATTTTTGACAGTATGAACGCGCAAGTTGTGCGTAATTGCTGCAAAAATCGGCGACAACACAGAAATTCGCGGTCAAATTTTTCCTCAGAAGATTTCGCCGACCATGCAGCGGAGGGATCCCCCCGCCTTTTCCAACTCCGAAACCTCTACCCCATGAATTTTAAAACCCCAAGAATCTAATTTCTTCTTGGAAGCCGTGGCCAAAGTATCAAAAGCCGTCTGGCTGAAAAGCACATCACGTTCGGTGATGGACAGGCAATTGCCACAGAAGGCCATTTTTTCTTCATCAGATAGATACAAAACCTTACCTTCATAAAAGTCATCGATGGCTTGCACCACTTCCGAATCGGCGAATGATTCTTTATGCATAACCACCGCTTCGCCGGCCAAATTGGCCATCACCACATTGGTGTGGTATTCGCCTTCGGCCAGATCAAATTGGAAAGTCAGGTCTAATTGAAAGCCTTCATCCAAAGCAATCGCACCTTCATCGTTGACCCGTTCGGTCATGCCGACAAAACCAATGTTACGACCACGATCGGGAACCAGAACACCGGTCAGTTCAGCAATGGCTCTGGGGTGTTCAATGACATATTCATCGTAATCCAGTACGCTGTTAAAAAATTTGCGGATGTCTTTACGTTCGGTTTCCAACTGGCGATTGGGGTAACGCATGGAGCCGATAATATAACGGCGGTTGTGGTTGGTGGCAAACGAGTTATTAGGAAACACCGCATCCGGCGTATGCACCGAACCCGGGAAGGTAAGCACCGGAATACCAAAGTCAGTCAGAACCCTGGCAAGGTGCATTTGTTGATAGATGGCCAGTTTTTCATCCACTGATTCATCCATCCGCATGTATTCGTTGTCTTGGGCGGTTTGCTCATTAAGAGAAAAGCCTACCGGTGACACCATAAAAGCGGCCTTCATGGCCACTGCTTGTTTAATTGGGTAATTGGAGTATTTTTGGGCTGCTATAAAATCAGCTACGGTTTTCACTAACATAATCTACTATCGACCTTGCTTCGCTCAGCACCCGAATATCATGTGAACGTTTGGGTGCTTGTGTTACTAAATAAGACTTCCACTTTCTACTGCCGGGAAATCCGTGAAATAATCCCAAAATGGGTCTGATAAGCCAATGCAGGTTTAGTCCTTGGTCCATCATGTGGACACAATATTCCTGATAAGCATTGAGTATATCATCGCGGTTGGTTTGTAAGGGTTTGAAACCCAAGGCGTTATGCATGTCTCTGATGAGCCATGGGGCATTCCAGAAGGCTCGCCCAATCATTACACCATCGGCATATTGTAAGTGATTCTGGGCTTTTTGAACAGTGTCTATACCACCATTCACCACCACTGTTAAATCCGGAAAATCGACCTTAATTTGTTCCGGAAAATGGTACTGCAACGGTGGAATATTTCGGTTTTGCTTTGGGCTTAAGCCTTTTAACAAGGCTTTACGGGCATGTACTATAAAAGTTTGGCAGCCGGCATCACGATTGATGCTTACAAAACGTTTAAAAAAGTCATAATCGGCATCATCATCAACGCCAATACGGGTTTTTAAGGTGATGGGAATCGACACCGCTTGGCGCATTTTCTCCACACACTTGGCCACTAATTCCGGCTCTCGCATTAAACAAGCACCAAAGCGCCCGCTTTGCACCCGGTCACTGGGACAGCCAATGTTAATGTTGACCTCATCATAGCCTGCATCTTCAGCCATTTTGGCACAAACCGCTAAATCATCCGGATTACTGCCACCCAACTGAATTACCACTGGATGTTCAGTTTGATCATAGGCCAATAAATCAGTACGTTCACTGTTTAACATGGCACCGGTGGTAATCATTTCGGTATACAGTACGATTTCCGGCGAGATTAAACGGTGAAAATAGCGACAATGGCGATCGGTCCAATCCAACATCGGCGCGACCCCTAGCCGATGATTAATACCTCGGTGATTGACGTCAAGATTATTGACGCTCACGACAACAATAATCTCTTTATCAAATCCAAGTAAATACTTTCTAACTGCAACAGCTGTTTAACCGGTACACATTCATTAACCTGATGAATGGTTTTATTAATCGGTCCCAATTCCATGGTAGCGATACCTAAAGGGGCCACAAATCGACCATCAGAAGTGCCACCTTGGGTATTAAATTCAGGTTCAACATCACTGAAGCGTTGAATAGCCGCCTTTAAGTTGGTTTTAAAATGGTCATTTTTACAATGGAACGGCTCACCGGATAGAGCCCAATCAAGCTGATAATCTAAGCCGTGTTTATCCAATATGGTTTTAAGCTGCTCGGCCAAACTGGCTTGGGTTGATTCCGGCGAATAACGAAAGTTGGCAGTCACATGTAAGCGTCCGGGAATGACATTGGCGGCACCGGTGCCGGCCTGGATATTGGACACTTGAAAGCTGGTGGGTGGAAAGTCGCTATTGCCCTGATCCCATTGTTGTTTGGCCACATCGGTCAGAAATGGCGCGGCTGTAAATACTGGATTTTCGGCCAAATGTGGATAAGCCACATGACCTTGCTTACCTTCGATGATGATATTGACATGCAATGAACCGCGACGGCCAACGCGCACAGTATCACCGACCAACTCGGTACTGCTGGGTTCACCCACCAGACAATAATCAAAATGATGGTCTTTCGCCATCATTGGCATAAATTTACGAATACCATCAGCGGCCTCACCCTCTTCATCAGAAGTTAGCATAATAGCCACCTTGCCTGGATGATTTTTATGTTGACCGACAAACTTTTCCATGGCCAACACCATAGCCGCCACCGAACCTTTCATATCCGCCGCACCGCGACCATGCAATACACCATCCTCCACCAAGCCACTTAACGGCGGATGAGCCCAATCTGACTCATCACCAGCTGGCACCACATCAGTATGACCTAAAAATAGTAACGACGGACCCGGTTTATCGCCATGCCAGATAAGTACATTATCAACTTCACCAAAACGATGGTGATGACCTTCAAAACCCTGACCGGACATGCGGTTCATCAATAAAAACTGGCAACCGGCATCATCGGGTGTGAATGAGGGTTTTTGAATCAGTTGTTGCGCTAAGGTAATAACTTCAGGGCTCATTGCGGTAGTCCAAGGGTATAGCGGTTATTATGAAAGACCACAGGGCGTTTAATTAATGTCGGATGGTTTATTAAAGTATCCATACCTATATTTTCCTTTTCTGTTGAATCTAATTGCCGATAGGTGGTGCTGCGTTTATTAATTAATTGGTCCATGTCGATATCCGCCAACATGGCCTTCAGTAATTTCTGATCAATACCCTCGCTGCGAAAATCATGCAGCTCCACATTCTGTCCGGTTTGTTTGGCTTGTTTAAGCGCTGCTCGAACTTTGTCACAATTTTTAATGCCGTAGATAATCATATTTAAATAACCAAGAAAATAGTCACAATCTGAGTAATTCATTAATCGAGGTTTTAGCGCGGGTTTGGGCGTCCACTTGTTTCACAATCACCGCACAATTTAAAGAATACTTGCCATTGCCAGCGGGTAAACTACCGGGCACCACCACCGAACCCGGAGGTACATAGCCATAACTCACCGTATCTTTTTCGCGGTCATAAACTTTGGTACTCATACCGAGAAAAACACCCATGGAGATGACACTGCCAGCACCCACGCGAAAGCCTTCCACCACTTCACTGCGGGCACCAATAAAACAATTGTCCTCAATGATAGTGGGAGCTGCTTGCAACGGTTCCAACACACCACCAATCCCAACGCCACCGGATAGATGTACGTTTTCACCAATCTGAGCACAGCTACCGACTGTCGCCCAGGTATCAACCATGGTACCGGCACCGACATAGGCGCCAATATTGACATAAGATGGCATACAGACTACGCCTTTACCTAAAAAAGCACCACGACGAATGGTTGCAGGCGGCACGATACGAGCACCTACAGCTTGGAACTCATCGACATCAGCATCACGAAAACGACAAGGTACTTTATCCCAGTAGTTATGAGTACTACCGGGCATCACGCGATTGGGAGAAATTTTAAAATATAATAATACAGCTTTCTTAAGCCATTCATTGACCTGCCAGCCACCGTCAACGGGCTCAGCCACTCGTACTTCGCCACTTTCTAAAGCCTCTAAACAGGCTTGAATATTAGCGCCATAGCGGTCTTTTAAAACCACTGCCTCCAACTCATCACGCTGTTCCCATGCGCGATTTATTTTTTCTGCTAATTGCATAGTAATTATGTGCTAAAAAAGGCCTCATTATAACTGAGTACAGTTCAATTTTAGGGGTATTCGGTGGGGTGACCATCACCTTTATTTTCTTAACAGATATTTTGTATTCCCTTTGCATTGTCTGTAAAATGTCTCGGCTGAACATGCGAACTTTGCTGGCTGCAATTTGACTTTCACAAGAAAAAACAGCCGTTTCGCCACGAATATGAGCCAGTTGACAAAGACCTTTTACCGGTGCTGGTAATGACTTTTGCAACTGACCGTCCAGCGTCTCAATTTTTTGAGCGTGATTAAGCAGCGCAGACAATGTCTTATGCTGTGAAATACTTTCGTTTATCGATTGTAGTTTTTTGGATCGAGTCATAGGCTTACTTTGAAACTATATAAACACAAATGGCATGTTTTACTATGCATAAATTAACCATTATAAAGCAAGAAGCACACGGTATTAAACAATACCACTTAGCGGATACTAAATTCAGACTTAAAGTGTACGGTTCAATCATAGCTGTCTCAAGCTTTATTTTTACGATTGGTCTTATCACCGGCCCATTAATTTTCTCCGATTCATCAAAAGCGGGTGAGCAAGTAATCAATGAGCTACAAAACCGATTAATATCCGGACAACTTGAATTGTCCGCATTAAAAGATGGCGTCCAAAATGATATCGATGCCATGAGTCTACAGATTGGTCGCCTAATGGCGCAATCTACTCGGTTAAATGCCTTAGGCAGTCGCCTAACAGCAGCAAGCGATATTAATATTGACGAATTTGATTTAGGTTTAGAACCCGGTATAGGTGGCCCTGACATGGAATTAATCGGTGACGCCAATACTCCTAAGTCGGTATACGAAAACCTCTTTAACTTAGAACAAAGTTTTGGCCAGCAACAAGAGCATTTCGATATTTTGTCACAACTGATAAACGAACAATCTATAGAGCAAAATATTACCCCGCATATGTTGCCATTAGAGTCCGGCTGGATTTCTTCTTATTATGGCAAACGTATCGATCCTTTTACCGGCAAACAAGTCAGTCATTCAGGTATGGATTACTCCGGCGCCTTTAATTCAAAAATTCGAGCAGCGGCTGACGGTGTAGTCGTTTGGGCAGGTCCGCGTGGTGCTTACGGAAAAATGGTCGAAATTGATCATGGCAATGGCTTTATGACACGTTACGGTCACACTTCCAGTGTGGATGTCAGATTAGGACAACGGGTCGCTGCAGGAGATTATATTGCGACTATGGGTAAAACCGGTCGTGCAACTTCAGAACATGTTCATTTTGAAGTATTAAAAAATGGTCAGAAGGTGAATCCTTTGCCATTTGTACAATCTTAGGGATTTATTATACGTAGTCTTCATAAAAGATTTCCTGTGATAGGACTTGAATACTAAGCCCATCGAATCCACATTAATCCATTATTACGATAAAACCAACGTACATTAATTATGGCTTTAAACTCACTATTTACCAAAGTATTCGGCAGTCGCAATGAACGTTACATCCGCGAACTGGACAGAATCGCAGATCAGGTCGAATTATTAGAACCGGAGATGCAAAAACTCACGGCTGAGCAATTCAAAGAAAAAACCGAGCAATTTAAAAAACGTATCGCTGATGGCGAGTCTATGGACGACTTGTTAATAGAAGCTTTTGCCTTAGTTCGAGAGGCCGCAGTAAGAACCTTAGAAATGCGGCATTACCATGTGCAATTAATTGGTGCCATTGTTTTACATCGCGGTAATATCAGTGAAATGCGTACCGGTGAAGGTAAAACTCTGATGTGTACTTTGGCGGCTTATCTTAATGCCTTAGCCAATCAGGGTGTACACGTGGTAACCGTTAATGATTACTTAGCACAACGTGATGCCGAATGGATGGAGCCTTTATATAACTTCTTAGGTATGA
>CAJDWB010000030.1_pt1 | contig 13606 bp, 12 predicted proteins | sample 7391501 | NCBI WGS metagenome assembly CAJDWB01 (sample SAMEA7055733, study PRJEB34461) | soil metagenome | biome: terrestrial ecosystem; feature: Peninsula; material: soil | place: Antarctica | collected 2016 | reverse complement strand
CCAACGTCTGCGCCAACAAAGCGAGCAATACGGCATCGCAGAAAACCTCACAATCAGCGATTCCCCTATTCAACCCTATATTCTACACAGCGAAGCCACTGCCTTAGAAACCGCTAACTACCTTAAATCCCGCGGCATCTTCGCCAGTGCCATCCGACCACCAACCGTCCCCAAAAACCAATCTCGTCTACGCCTTACCCTGCACAGCGATTTGGAAAACGAAGACATCGATTTGTTGGTGCAATGCCTCATTCGTAATTATTAAGCAATAGTTACTATTATAGTGACGACTTTTTAAATAAAAAACTTAATGAAAATTGTTACAACCTTGGGCCGAGGGCCGACTTTGAATATTCTGCATGGCTGGGGTATGCATGCGGGAATTTTTCATGATTGGGCAAAACAATTAGCCAAGGTTTATACCGTTAACTTAATTGATTTACCGGGACATGGAGATAATCAGCAACAATTATTGCCGTCTGATTTAGCAGACTGGAACCAACAAGCCCAACAACTTCCCAAAGGTATCTGGCTGGGCTGGTCTATGGGCGGACTGATTGCCTTACACCATGCCTTGCATAATCCAGACCGAGTAACGGCTCTGGTTATGGTTTGTGCCACCCCATGTTTCAGAGCTCGCCCGCATTGGCCGCAAGGTATGGCTAGCAAAACGGTAGATTCCTTTACAAACAGTTTACAGCAGGATGTTGAAGCCACTATTAAACGTTTTTTAGCATTAGAAGTGTTGGGTGTTCATGATGAGCGCCAACAGTTCAATGCCTTACAGTCATTAATTTTTGCTAAGCCATTGGCCCAAAAAAAGGCTTTAATGAATGGTTTAAAGTTGCTCCAAGAAGTTGACTTAAGTCCCGCATTGAAAAATCTGCAGTCGCCCTCACTTTGGTTAAGTGGTTGCCGTGATCGCATTGTCCATCCCGAGGCCATGCAGAATGCGGCGCAACAGTGTCATGGCCGTTTTGAGTTATTACGTGGCGGACATGCGCCTTTTTTACAACACCATCAGGAAATGACCGACATCATTCAGGATTTTTTATGAGTTTAGAGCATCACCAAATCAAGGCCTCTTTCAGTAAAGCCGCCAAACACTATGAACAACATGCTGTACTGCAGAAAGAAGCCCTACAGCGGCTGCTGGATCGGGTTGATTTCGACACCCAAGAATCCGCTGTAAAAATTATCCCTGAGGTTATTCTGGACTTGGGTTGTGGCACCGGCTGGGCCATTGAGCCCTTATTGCAACGCTTTCCCGACAGCCACATTATTGCCGCTGATTTCGCCAGCAAAATGCTCAAGCAAATTCAAGTCCATAACCAAGTCGATATTCGCCAGACCGACGCCCATGCGATTGATGTACATGCCGGCAGTGTCGATTTATTGTTCTCAAACTTGATGTTGCAATGGTGTGATGAAGACACCGTATTGCGTGAAATTAAACGCGCCTTAAAACCCGGCGGTTTAATGCACATAACCAGTATGGGTGGACACACTTTGCATGAATTACATTACGCTTGGGCACAAATCGACGACAAACCCCATGTTAACCGTTTTGTACCGGCCAATGAATTGGCGGATTTAAGTATGCGTTTGGGTTTCGAGGACTCCATAGCTGACTCCGAACTCATAACTCTCACTTACGGTTCAGTCATTGATATTATGCGCGATTTAAAAAACATTGGTGCCCACAACACCGATGACAAGCGCTCGAAAGGGTTAACCTCACCGAAGGTAATAAAACAATTAGAAAAAAATTACCAAGAATTTCGGACCGAAGACGGACTCTATCCAGCCACTTTTGAGCTGGTTTATTTACGGGCCAAAAAATCCACTGATGACAAGGGATTACCTTTGCGGATTATGGATTAGCACGCCTATTAAAACTCTGTGATTAGCTTTTGGAAGATTCCCGATGAGCTAAACCGGCCACAGTACTGGTTTTAACTGCTTTTCGCAAGTTACGTTCCGGCTCACTCAGTTTAATCAGTTGTCGTTGCTGTAATACCACATTCATTCTGGTGCGATGGGTTTCCAGATAACCACGTTGTTTAATCACTTCCAATAAAGGCTGTTGCCATTGTTCAGGATTGTGCTCAATAATCACACAATCGGGTAACAAATGATTGGCTGCATCGGTAAAAAATGGCACCAAAGCCCGATCTTCACCACCTTCAATATCACATTTTAAAACATGAATACGCGATAGCTTCAATTGTTCAATAACAGCCAATAACGGTCGGCTTTCTACCTCAATTTCCTGGCCTGATTTTTTATCAAACAAGGAAGAAGCCCCTAAATTTCTACGGTTTAAGTAAAAAGGTAAACGGCCTGTTTCATTACTGACCGCAATGGCTTGAATTTCAACACGCGGATGTTCGCGTGATCCTGCTAAGGTCGATTCGATATTAAAGCGCAAGCGTGCGGCCATTTCCGGATTCGGCTCAAAAGCCACCACTACCCCGGATTTATCTAATTGCTTAGCCGCCAAACAACTGTAAACACCGGCATTGGCACCGATGTCTATCAGCACACCATCTTTCGGCAACAACTTGAGCATTAAATCACGTTCTAACGCATCAAACCGCCACGGCATAAAAACAAAACTGCGCTCTGAGATATTATCAACCAAAAATACCCGCATCTTAATGCCATCAAGGCTTAAATCAAGCGGCCCCTCTAAATCCCTAATGACCCGTTTACGCTGCCACTGCGCCATCTGTTTACCTAACCAATTGGTTGGTAATTTACGACACCAAGCAATCCGACCAGCGGTCACTTCATCCGGGGCAAAATGCCCGAAATGATGATCTACATCAGCCATCGCAACACCACATAAGGACCTAATAAGAACATAATAATCAATACCTTATAAACCGCCAGAAACCACCAATAAGAAACTAATAATTTCTCTCGCGGTAAATCAATAAATTTCCGATGAATTCGCACCACCCAATCTGATGCGCCCATGACAAACAAAGCCGCTAATAATAAAATTCCCCACTGAATAATTAAATTCCAGCCTAAAAAAGCCTGCCAATCTAACATCCTAACCTCGTACAAAACGAATCTTCATTATTATAACCGACTATCCAACTCGGCTGCACTAAGATAAATTCTGATAGGACAAGTGATTGAATACAGCCGATATTACCTAAACCTGCTAAAATCACAGCATGCGTAAAGTATTCACTGATATTCGATTATTTATTTTAATACAGCTTAAACAGCAGTTGCTGGAAGTCGGTATTTCCTGCTTTGTTAAAAATGAAATGCTGGCTGGTGGTACCGGTGAATTACCTTTTACCGAGACCTGGCCGGAGTTATGGATTCATAATAGCGCCGATTATGAGGCCGCCATGGAGTTGGTCAACGACTTTAAGGTCACATTAACAGATGATGGACCACAAGAAGTGTGGACTTGCCCCACTTGTGGTGAGGGTAATGATGGCCATTATTTTCTCTGCTGGTCTTGCGGCTATGAGTTGCCCATTGAATCCGCTTAATCTGCGGTATTACGATAATACGCAATAACCGGCTGTAACTGATCATCCGCCTGAAAAGACAGTAATCGTGATGTGTTAAATCGTAAGCGCCGAATACGTCCGGTCCTATCGGCTGCCATAACCGTCAACCACTCCTTCCCTTGCTTACTGGCAATATCCACCGGCAATACATGTACGTATTCCTGGGATTGACCATTGCTTTTTAGATAAACTACATCCAAACGCCGCTGCTGGATAATCGCAGCTTCCAGTAAATCTTGGGCACCACAAGGCAGTTCTATGTTCATGGTAATTATTTTAGCACAATTAGATTAGCCGTAAAAAGTTGAAATAGCTGTCGTTCAATTGCCATCAAAGCGATAAGATAAAGACAATAAATCACCAACGATGCCATTATGCCAAAACATGAATCAATCAATTATCTAGAATTTGCCAGTCAAGATTTAGAACAAAGCAAAACATTCTTCAACACCGTCTTTAACTGGTCTTTTACCGATTACGGTCCTGATTACGCGGCATTTAACTTAGCCAATCTTGATGGCGGTTTTTACACCGCAAAACAGGTCAAAACTGCTCATGAAGGTGGCCAATTAACTATTTTTTATTCGACGCATTTAGAAGAAACCTTAAGCAAGGTACGCAACGCCGGTGGCCGTATAACCCGTGATATCTTTGAATTTCCAGGTGGCCGGCGGTTTCACTTTAAAGAACCGGGCGGCAATGAAATGGCTGTATGGTCAGAATAAAGTTAGAGCAAACATAATTTAATCACCAGCCACAATACCAGTGAAGACGTTTTAATAGTGGCGTGAGCGATAAATTTGCATCATATTTATGATGACTACACCATCAACAGTAGGTGTTTTTAATCATAAACTGACACCAACTAAACCGAAATAATGAAAAATGATTAAGCTTTTAAACTTCTATAAAAATATTTTTCTAATAACCCTTGTTTGCAAATTTTCTGTGGTTCATGCTGAAGACATTACAAGGTCATCATCTGAAAAACTTAACCAAAACTCAATATTATGGGAAATATCCGGTAAAGGACTTGAGCAACCTTCCTATTTATTTGGTTCTTGGTTTTTATTGTGTTCGACCGAAATCATTTTCAAAGAAAAAGTAAAGTGGGCCATCGCCAACAGCCAACAACTTATGCTCCAAAATTACTTCAGCCATGAATCTGATGAAGATTATTTTATACGTATGAAGGTATTTGACGCGATGATTACCGGAACCCCCATTTATAAAATTGATGACCGTAAATTGCGTAAAAAACTACTCAAAGGCATTGATGAACATTTTGATTTGGGTATTAACAGAGCAAAACGTGTTATTTATCATGTTAAACGCTATACGCCCTTTGAAGTCTTTGGATTTTCCTATCATTCTTATATTGAGGGTTGTCGTAAATCCGGCTCATTTAGCCAGATGCTTTATCGCCATTTTGATAAAGCCGGTGCAGCCATTGAATCATTTTATCCCTACCAAAACTTCTATGCCGACCAACAAGCCTCCGGCATGATGTCGGCTGAATCACTCAATGAACATTTTAAGAACTTTCCGGCACAACAAGCACGGGTTCTCGACATGAAAAAAGCCTATTACTTAGATGAAAGCGCCCAAACACTTTCCGATTTGTATTTCCAGTTCCTGAAAAATGAGTTTACCGACACAGAATTATTAAACCGGCATATCATTAACATCGACAGCCAACCGTGGCTAGAGAAAATAGAGCCATTCATTCAACAAAAACCCACGTTTATTTCAGTAAACGCTTTGCACTTAAGTGGAAATAAAGGGCTTATTAATTCGCTTAGAAATGCTGGGTATACACTTAAACCACTTTAAAACAAACCATGATTTGTGCTGATTGTAAAAATTCTTATTTAAGTGATCCACACGACCGAAAGAATTTAAAAACGCTTTCCGGTCTGTGCGAAGCTTGTGGAACTCAGTATCAATACAGTCCTTTTTTAAGGTCATTACGCAGAACTTTACTTTCTACTTTCTTTTCTATCGAGTTTATTGTTTTATTATTTATAGGCTTTGAATGGACTAAGCTATTGGTTTTAACGGGCTTGATATTGTTGGTTTATGGTGTATTTCATAATTTGGTTAATACAGGTGAAAAGATTCGTTTCAAAAACAAGAAAGAGCGCAATGATGCGACCCGCTTACAACGATTCTACGGGCTTATATTAGGATTTTTTATTCCAATAATTATGATTTTTTTCGTTTATTCAGTATAGGGAAAAACACATTATTCTCAGTTTAAAGCCACAAAGTAAATTCACATCCTTGTGAAAGTATACTATTTCTTCTTCGGCATATACATATCAGTAATCGTACCTTGGAATGCTTCGGCGCTCATGGCGACGGATTCGGCTAGGGTTGGGTGAGGATGAATCGTTAGACTGATATCGGCGGCTTCGCAGCCCATTTCGATAGCTAGGCACAATTCGCTGATGAGTTCACCGGCGTTGGTGCCAACAATACCGGCACCGAGGATTTGTTCGGTTTCGGGATCGAATAGTAATTTTGTGAAGCCTTCGGTACGGTCATTGCCGATGGCGCGACCACTAGCAGCCCAAGGGAATTTGCCGAGTTCATAAGCAATGCCTTTTTCTTTGGCTTCATTTTCAGTCAAGCCAACCCAAGCGATTTCCGGATCAGTGTAAGCAACAGAAGGAATAACGCGGGCATCAAAAAAGACTTTTTCACCGGCAGCGACTTCCGCGGCTATTTTAGCTTCGTGGCTGGCTTTGTGTGCCAGCATCGGTTGGCCGACTACATCACCGATGGCGAAGATGTGGTTTATGTTGGTGCGCATTTGTTTGTCGACCGCAATAAAACCACGGTCATCGACGTTCACGCCGGCTTTATCCGCAGCGATTAAATCACCGTTGGGGCGACGTCCGACGGCCACCAGGACACTGTCAAAGGTGGCACTGTCCTCACCATCAAAAGTGACTTTTAAACCAGATTTTTCGGCTTTACATTCGGTTACTTTGGATTTTAATTTAATGTCAGCACCCATGGTTTTCTTCAAGTGCTGTTGTAGTGGTTTAACCAAATCCTTATCGGCGCCGGGAATGAGCTGATCCATCATTTCGACGATGGTAATGTCACTGCCTAAAGCCGAGTAAACAGTGGCCATTTCCAGGCCGATAATGCCACCACCGATAATCAGTAATGATTTTGGAATCTCTACCATATCCAGGGCATCGGTAGAATCCATTAGACGCTCATCATCCCATGGCATATCAGGTAGTTTAAAGACCCGTGAGCCGACCGCAATAATGGCTTGGTTAAAAGTTAATTTATCAGCACCCACTTGTAAGGTATGGTCATCAATAAATTGAGCTTCACCGGTCAGACGAGTGACTTTACGTTGTTTCGCCATTTGTGCCAAACCACCAGTCAGCTTATTAACCACACCGTTTTTAAATCCGAGTAATTTTTCACGATCAATCTCGGGTTTTTTAAAAACTACACCATGACCCGCCATCGCTTCGGTTTCACGAATCACGAAAGCGGTGTGTAAAAGTGCTTTTGACGGAATACAACCGACATTCAAGCAGACGCCACCCAATGTTACATGACGTTCAACCAAAGTAACATTTAAACCCAAATCGGCAGCTCGGAATGCCGCTGTGTAACCACCGGGACCGCCGCCAATAACCACTAAATCGGTATCGTAGTTATGATCTTGCGAAACTGCTTTGTTCGTTTCCATGACAGGCTCTTTAGCCGCTGCCGGCTTGTCTTGCTTAGCAGCTGGTTTTTTATCACTGCCAGAATCTTTTGGGGAATTATTTTGCTTGGCTTGTTGGCCGCTATCTGCGCTTATCTCTAATTGACCAATAACCGTACCTTTCGCCACAGAATCACCTTCACTAATCGTCAGGTTAACGATGACTCCTGCTTGAGGGCTGGGTATTTCAATGGTGGCTTTTTCAGATTCTAAGGTCAGTAATGACTGGTCCTTATCAACTTTATCACCTTTAGCGACCAAAACCTCAATCACCGGTACGTTATCAAAATCACCAATATCAGGTATTGTTATGTCAATTTTTTTACTCATCATTTCCTCAAATTTTTTAAGTGTTGTCCCATAAAGGTACATGTAAGGCTTTGGCTAATTTTTCGGCATCAATTAAAATACGTTCATAGTTACCATGGTCTATTACATTTACCCGTATAGTGTCATTTAAAACCAGGTTAAGTTCGTAACTATTGTAGCGACTCTTGCTACTTTTAATTTCTTCAGTGATTAACTGCAGCGCTTTTACACGGCTTAAGTCTGTCTGTTGTCCCGAATCCGACTTATTAAATCCGCAGTAATATTCTTGACTAACCAAGTCAAATACGCGCGGACGGGTTAGCCAACGAACCAAAAACAGGCCAACCAGCAAAAATGGTAATCCAACCAACAAGGCAACCAATAATAGTTGAAACCCTTGGCCGGTAATAATTTGCGACAGTACAAAGACCACGATCGCTAAACCAACCAATAAAAACAGCAGACCAAAAGCCATACCGCCTTTTGTCGCTTTAAATACCAACAAACGACCTCCGGATTCCGGCTCAGTCAAATAATGAGTACCAAAATTAGTACCACCTGGTTTTACTGGTGTCCAGCCCACTTGCTTACTAAACGGATCACTAAACCGACTGTGATCAACATCAACAAACTCTGCAGCCTTCGCTTGCTCGGCTTGTTTTTTAAGCTTTTCCAGCCATTTTTTCATTCGCTTTTAAAGCAGCATTTTCTTCATATCGGATAAAATTCCGGTTAGGTAGACAATAAAGCGTGCTGCATCAGCACCGTCAATCACTCGGTGATCGTAACTTAAGGAAAGCGGTAGCATGAGGCGTGGCTCAAACTCTTGACCATTCCAATGTGGCTTTATCTGTGACCGTGAAATACCCAATATTGCCACTTCAGGAGCATTGATAATCGGTGTAAAGGCAGTGCCACCAATTCCACCCAATGATGAAATCGACATACAGCCGCCCTGCATATCAGAAGGTGATAACTTACCATCACGAGCACGTTCTGAAATTTCACTCATTTCTTTGGCAATTTCGAACACTTCTTTTTTATCGCAATCACGAATCACCGGTACCACTAAACCATCCGGTGTATCGACAGCAATCCCAATATGAAAATACTTCTTATATATGATATTTTCGCCGTTGATATCCAGCGAACTATTAAATTTCGGGAACTTTTTCAAGGCTTTAGCCAATGCTTTCACCATGAAGGCCAAAGGCGTTAAATTAAATCCCATGTCCTTAGCATCTTGTTTATTATCTTGTCTAAACTGCTCTAATTCAGAAATATCAGCTTCATCATACTGGGTCACGTGCGGAATACGCACCCAATTACGGTGCAAGTATTTACCGGATATTTTTTGAATTCGGGTTAGTGCCTGTGATTCAATTTCACCAAATTGAGTAAAATCAACCGGCGGGAATGGCGGCACATCGAAACCGCTCTTAATTACGGCAGCATCACCGGATTGCATAGCTGTTTTAATATGTTTTTCCACATCTTCTTTGGTAAGGCGTCCCTTACGACCACTGCCTTTAACTTGCGCCACATCGACGCCCAAGGTACGGGCAAACTTACGCACTGAAGGCGATGCATGTGCCAGCTTACCTTTACGCTCAGTAGCGACTTCTTCTGGGACTGGTGGTGGTTTAGGTCCGCCTTTATTGTCGTCCTGTTTACTTGGTCGGGTATCCAATGGCGCTTCTTCAGACTCATCATCTACAGCTTCTGATTTTGATTGGTCATCAGCTACAACAGACCCAGACTTTTGTTTGCTTGAATTATCAGTTTCACTGAGTTCAAGTTCCATCATTGGTGTACCTTCAGCAACCAAATCACCTTCTTTAACCAATAGCTTAACAACTTTCCCACCTTCGGGACTGGGCACTTCAATAGTGGCTTTTTCTGACTCTAAGGTAATAATGGTATCTTCTGCTGATATCTCATCGCCAACGCTGATCAATACTTCAATCACTTCGACGCCAGAAACTTTTTGAGCCTTTTTAATAGCTGTTTTCGGTAAATCACCGGCTTTAACTAACTCAACTACAGTAGCATAGGCAATATGCTCTTTTGAAACCTCAAAAAAGCGTCGTAGTTGCTCACGGGTGTCACTGCGACCAAAGCCATCGGTACCCAATGTGGTATAGCTCGTGGCAGTTACCCATGGTCTGATTTGTTCAGCAAAATCATGTACATAGTCGGTAGCAGCAATAACCGGCCCAGGCTGTTTAGCTAAACATTGTTCAATGTAACTTTGTTTAGCTTTTTTATCGGCATGTAAGCGATTCTGACGTTGTACCGATTGACCTTCACGTTTTAATTCGGTGAATGAAGTCGCACTCCAGACATCACATGCTACATCAAAGTCTTTTTTCAACATATCTGCAGCGGCTTCGACTTGTCGTAAAATACTGCCACTGCCGAGTAATTGCGCACAAATTTTTCCTTTCGGACGTTCTTTGAGTTTATACAGACCTTTAATAATACCTTCTTCACAGTCTTTTGGTATTTGTGGATGTGGGTAGTTTTCATTGAGTAATGTGATGTAGTAATACACTTCATCATTATCTACATACATGCGTTTTAGACCTGATTGCATAATTACCACCACTTCATAGCCATAAGTAGGATCATAACTAATACAGTTAGGTATGGTTGAGGCGATCAGATGTGAATGACCATCTTGATGTTGCAGGCCTTCACCATTGAGCGTAGTACGACCGGATGTACCGCCCAATAAGAAACCTTTGGCACGCATATCACCGGCAGCCCAACATAAATCGCCAATACGTTGATGTCCAAACATGGAATAGTATATATAGAATGGAATCATCGGGGTGTTGTAGTTGGCATAGGAAGTAGCGGCCGCAATCCAAGAACACATGGCGCCGGCTTCGGTGATACCTTCTTGTAGTACCTGACCATCTTCCGATTCTTTATAAAACATCAGCTGATCAGAATCTTGTGGCTCATACTTTTGACCTTGGTGTGAATAGATGCCCAGTTGTCTAAACAAACCTTCCATACCAAAAGTACGGCCTTCATCACAAAGTATAGGGACAATTTTTTTAGTGATATTTTTATCACGTAATAACACTGCCAAGGTACGTACAAAAGCCATTGTCGTTGATATTTCGCGATCACCAGAACCTTTGGTTACACTTTCAAAGGCAGCCAATTCGGGAATTACCAAGGGTTTAGCGTCATAACTTCGTTCCGGTAAGAAACCACCCAATTCTTCCCGTCGCGCCATCATATATTTCATTTCTTCTGAATCGTCAGCAGGCTTGTAATAAGGTACTTCTTCTAACTGATCATCTTTAATCGGTACATTAAAACTGTCACGGAAATGCCGTATCGATTCAGTATCCATTTTCTTTTGTTGATGAGTAGTATTAACCGCTTGACCACTGCCGCCCATACCATAACCTTTCACAGTTTTCGCTAAAATAACTGTCGGCTGATTTTCGTGTGAGGTGGCTTCGGCATAAGCTGCAAACATTTTATGGGGATCATGTCCGCCACGATTTAAACGCCAAACATCTTCATCTGTCATGTGCGAAACCATGGCTTTAAGTTCAGGGTATTTACCGAAGAAATGCTCACGCACATAAGCGCCGTCTCTGGATTTATACTTCTGGTAATCACCATCGACCGCTTCCTCCATGCGTTTACGTAATAATCCATCGGTATCTCTAGCTAACAGTTTATCCCAGTAAGAACCCCAAATCACTTTAATGACATTCCAACCGGCACCACGGAACACACCTTCGAGTTCTTGGATAATCTTACCGTTACCCCGTACTGGACCATCTAATCGTTGTAGATTACAGTTAATCACAAACACCAAGTTATCCAGGTTTTCACGGCCGGCCAACGAAATAGCACCTAAGGATTCCGGCTCATCGGTTTCGCCGTCGCCTAAGAAGCAATATACTTTACGATCAGTTTTTTCAATAATACCGCGACTTTGTAAATACTTCATAAAACGCGCTTGGTAAATAGCTTGAATAGGGCCTAACCCCATAGATACTGTGGCAAACTGCCAAAAATCCGGTTTTAACCAAGAATGTGGATAGGAAGGCAAGCCTTCACCGCCTACCTCTTCGCGAAATTTATCTAATTGTTTTTCAGAGATACGACCTTCTAAAAAAGCCCGCGAATAGAAACCCGGCGAACTGTGACCTTGTACATATAACAAATCACCGCCTGAAGCATGGTTTTTACCACGGAAAAAGTGATTGAAACCAACATCATAAATGGTCGCAGCAGATGCAAATGAGGCGATGTGACCACCTAATGAACCCGGACGTCGGTTGGCACGAACCACCATAGCCATGGCATTCCAGCGAATTATGGCACGGATTTTCCATTCTAAATCACTGTTTCCCGGTGACTGTTTTTGTTCAGTGACCGGAATGGTATTCAAGTATGCGGTCGTCGCCTGATAAGGTAAGTGACCACCTGAGCGACGATTTAAATCAATCAATTGCTCGATTAAAAAATGCGCCCGTTCGGGGCCTTCTTCATTGATAACGGCTCTTAATGAGTCTAGCCATTCTTGAGTTTCTAATTCATCAATATCAGTTTGGGTTTTAATGTTTGTCATAATTTCACTTCTTTCTTAGTGTTTTGGGCATCAACAGCAGCGATGGCGACCATATTTAAAATTCTGCGAACAGAGGAGGATGGATTCAGTACATGGGCAGGCAGTTGCGTCCCCATAAGCATAGGACCTATAGTCACGCCTTCAGAGAAATATCTTATCATATTGATGGCTGTGGTCGCGGTATCCAAATTGGGCATAATCAACAAATTAGCCTTTTCCTCGTAACCCGCATTAGGAAATGCCTGTGATCGAATATTCGGCATCAAAGCAAACTCTGCATCCATTTCACCTTCAACTTGTAAATTCGGCGCCTGTTGCTTAATTAGTTGTAACGCTTTACGCATTTTCTTAGCACTGTTACCGTCACGGGAACCAAAGTTTGAATAAGACAATAAAGCCAAACGTGGGGTTTTACCAAACGCCCTAACCCGCTCAGCGGCACTGATGGCCATACTGGCGATTTCTTCGGCAGTTGGGTTTTTATTGACATTGGTATCGGTAATAAAGCAACTACCACGATCGGTAGCTACCGCACTTAAACTGGATGGAGTTTGATCTTTCAGACCAATAACATCGATAATATGTTGCAGTACTTTATGGTAACGGCCATTCAAACCGGCCAACATGGCATCGGCTTCACCGCGTTTAACCATTAACGCGGCTATCACTGTAGTTCTTGTCCTGACCACTGCTTTAGCTATTTCAGGACTGACACCTCGGCGTTCCATAATACTGTGGTATAGCATCCAATAATCTTTAAAACGCGGGTCTTCTTGTGGATTCACTAACTCAAAATCTTTACCAATGGTGAGTTTAATTCCAATGCGCTTAATGCGTGCTTCAACCACCTCGGGACGACCAATCAGAATAGGAATCGCTAATTTATCGTTGTTTATGGTTAGCACAGCTCGCAATACCCTTTCATCCTCACCTTCAGCCAGCACCACCCGCTTTAATTCTTTGCGGGCTTGGTCAAACACCGGACGCATTAAGAGCCCACTTTGGTAGACGAATTCACTGAGCTGATGTTCATATTTACGTAAATCTGTCAACGGACGTTTGGCAACACCACTGTCCATAGCCGCTTTCGCTACTGCCGGTGCTACATGTAATAAAATACGTGGATCGAAGGGTTGCGGAATTAAATAATCACGTCCAAAATTTAAGTCCTTACCGCCATATGCATCTCGACCGATATCACTGACTTCCAAGCGAGCCAAATTGGCTAAGGCATGAACGCAGGCTACTTTCATTTCTTCATTAATACTGGTAGCACCCACATCTAAGGCACCGCGAAAAATGTAAGGAAAACACAGCACATTATTCACCTGATTTGGATAATCCGAACGACCGGTGGCAATAATGGCATCAGGTCTTACTTCCAGCGCCAACTCCGGCATAATTTCAGGAGTT
>CAJDWB010000010.1_pt1 | contig 13753 bp, 9 predicted proteins | sample 7391501 | NCBI WGS metagenome assembly CAJDWB01 (sample SAMEA7055733, study PRJEB34461) | soil metagenome | biome: terrestrial ecosystem; feature: Peninsula; material: soil | place: Antarctica | collected 2016 | reverse complement strand
ACCAAAAGACCCGATAGAGTTCGCCAGTGGATCGATAGTTCCCACGGCATCACTTGGTTTTTATCTGTTCTGATTTTAGTACTTGGACTTCTGTTTGCCAAAGATTTACTGAAATACTTAAGCCAAGACCAGCGAATTGTCGATGTGGCCTGGGATTACACTTCTGTGATCCTACTGGGTAATGTATTTTTCAATCTCACTAGCGCCTTTGCCGGTGCGCTCATAGCTCACGGTAACACCACCAGTTATCGCAATGTGTTGGTTATTGGTTTTTTTGCTAATTGGCTACTTAATCCATTATTTATATTTATCTTAATTTCGACCAATGGAAACAATTACTGGCGCAAATCATGCCCGCCAGTATGAACATGCTGACTATTATTATTGGTGGTTACATTACCATTTACTTTGTTTCCCAGTTTGGTGATTACTCAGTGGCCGGTTATTCTGTTGGCATTCGTCTTGAACAACTTTTACTGATGCCGGCCCTAGGTCTGAATGCCTCCGTTATGGCTTTAGTCGGCCAGAATTACGGTGCCGGAAAATACAATCGGGTCAATGAAATCTATCATAAATCACTCAAGTTAGCCTTACTGGTTTCGCTATTTTTTGTCCCCACCATGATTTTTTTATCACCCCTGATGATGACTCAGTTTACCGATAATAAAGAAATTATCGATGTCGGGGTATATTACTTGCGGGTTGATGCCTTTGCTTTTATTGGTTATACCATGTTATTTTGTTCAAACGCCTGCCTACAGGCTATAAAACAACCCATCTTTCCATTAGTCATCGGTTTATTACGTCAGATGATATTACCGACTATAACTTTTTACTATTTAATCAAAGTCATGGATTACGGTCTGCATACCATATTTTGGTCAATCGTCACCATAGTACTAATCAGTTCAGTCATCGCTTTGCTTTACACTCACCGACGCTTAAAACAACTCTATAATTAACAATAAGTCGAATTAACACCGCTATTTAAGGATTTTTTCAGGAAATTTTCAGAACTATTTCAGGTTTGAAATTAAACCAACTCTTAAAATTGCTACCAAGCAATGAATCATTAATTCATTGTTATACCTATTTTTGAAAAGAGGAGTTTATTTTGAAAACGATCAATCACATTAGATTAATTGCAATGGTTTTATCATTGTTCGTATTAATACCGCACGCATTTGCTCAAACCACAATTGTGGTTAATTGGGCTTTGGATGAAGAGCCTAATAATAACCAGCACACCTGTTCATACACCCAAGGTGGTTTGTTTTTTCCAGACACCACCGGTGCTGGGGCCGGAAAATGTACATTAAGACGTGCACTTCGTGAAGCCGGAGCTATTGCTGATGATGCCTTTTGTAATGGTTGCACACCTGTCACCATCGTTTTTACCGGCCTAAATGGTAACAATGGTGATGCCGATGACAGCTAAACAAATGCCCAAGATAATGGTGAAATCCAAAGCCACCTTACAATTAGAAATCAGTAACGTTACCATTGAAAACATGGGCTTTTATGGCGGTATGAGTATTTTTGCCAAACAATCCAATATTACCTTTAAAAATAATGTCTGGGGTTTAACCCCTAATGGTCTAAAAATGGCGTTTTCTGATTTAGCGGGCGATGCCAATAAACTCGCCGGTAACCATGGTATTTTAAGTACCAATAAAGCAAACAACCTATCAGTTTTGAATAATGTCATCACCGGAGCTTCAACTTTTGCGGTGGAAGTCAACAGCGCTACTACCGGAGTTTCTATTATCGGTAACTGGATTGGTACAGATGTTAAAGGCTCCGTACCCAATGTACCGAATAACTTAAAATGTCGTGCTTTTATATCTCCATTTAATCCGGTAAATCCACCTTTGAATAATGCTGAGTGGTTTGGTGGTGCCGGTATTTCGGCTGCCGGTATCGGCTTAATGATTCAAAACAATGTCATTGCCGGTCTTCAGAATATTCGCAGCACCAATGACACACCACCGGAAGCACTCACGGTATTTGGCGCTTTGCATACTATTGAAAATAATGTTATCGGTCAGAATATCAGCGGTGACAGTAAAGGTGTCTGTGGCCAAGGTATTAAGTTTTCCACCCAGACCAACGTCATTAACCCACAAAATAATGGCCACCTGGTGATTGATAATATTATTGATTCAGCCCGAAATGGTTTTGAAAATACCAAGGGCGCGATCCTCTGGTCAGATACCAGCAGCCCGGCATTTCGAGATGGCGGCAATACCGTCAGAGGTAACTTAGTTATCGATGGTCCGGAGAAGTATTTTGAGATTGGCCCCATGCTGGCAACCGCACTTAAAACCTTTGAACCGGCAGAAATCACCAGTATTTCCGGTACCCATATTACCGGCGGTAACAATCCCAGTAATGTGTTCAGCTCGCCGAGCCCCTGCCCAAAGTGTATTATCGATTTTTATTTAGACGATGGCGATGCCAACCAAGAAGGTTTAGCCTACTTGGGTTCAACCATTGCAAATAATCAGGGCAACTTCACTTTCACCCTAGCGGCTCCTTTGGCACAGGGTTATGGTATCAGAACCACCAGTACCAGCCAAAGTAATGATATCATTCCGAACACATGGGCAGGACAAACCACCGCTATGTCCAAGCAAGTTTACGGCTTAATCAACGATGTGATTTTCAAATCGGGCTTTGAATAGAATAAGCTGATAACTGTTTAGACACTCAGCCCGGATGCGTATAAATGCATCCGGGTTTTCATCATAATGTAAAACCACTAAATTTTATTAGTAAGTTACCCTGCCAATTAATCAATAAAATGAGCCTTCAGCTAACAAGCTACTTATTTAAAAAACTTATCATGCTAAAATGTTTTTCTAAAGTGCTGCTAATACAGCCTATCTCAACCTTCCAATGGAATCTCATAAAGCATGAAGTTACGATTTTACGATTTTATTTTAGATACCGATCGGCAAACGCTGTTTCATCATAATGTCGAGATAGAAATCACTAAAATCAACTACGAAGTACTTTTGTTTTTTGTAGAGCACCAGAAACAAGTCATCACCAAAGACCAGTTAATTGACAGTGTCTGGCAAGATAAAATGGTGACTGAAAACTCCATCGACCAATCCCTGTCTAAAATCCGTAAATCATTGGCTCAATTCGATGAGCGTATTATTATTAAAACCGTATTTGGTAAAGGTTTAGAGTTCGTTGCACCTATTGAAGAAATAGAAAACGAAGTAATCAACGAAAGCCCTAAAAAAGCCAGAGCTAAATGGATACCATTGCTCACAATCGGTTGCCTTATGCTGCTTTCAGCTTGGTATTATCGATCGTATATACTGACTGAAACAAAAGCCAATAACCAACCACCTATCTTATTACTCAGTAATGAGAGTAATGTAGATTGGCTTAACCAAAGTAGCCGACAATTATTTAATCAGTTGTTTTCTAACAGCCAGTATAATTATTTAATAGAAAATGATAAAAAACCGGCACAGTTAAGCCAGACTGAATACATTAATAATTACTGGCGCATTAACCCAAATCTTGAAGTGGTTTTGACCGAATTAACACAAGTTAATGGTGAATTTATCCTTACTGTTAAAGTCAGTAAAAAAGAAGGCAGTCTAACTGAAACATTTTACCATTCAGAATTACCATCCTTGTTAGTACAAGCGAATCAATGGCTGGTTAGCAATAGCAGCTTACGCGATAGAAACAGTGAAATAGAATTCTTATTACCACAAAGCTCTCACGTTTTAGAACTTTATATGAGGGGCTTAGAAAGCTTAAACAAAGGTGAATTCGAACAAGCACTGAATTACACAGAACTAGCTAAAGACCAAGAACCTAGTTTCATATTAGCACAACTTCAACTGGCTGATATTCAATCAAGAAAAGGTAACAATCAACAAGCCATCGAAACCTTAGACAGCCTAAAAAACATGCTGCAATACCCACAAATTGAATTATCTGCTGAAACCCTGCGTGGCGATATATTAGATACCTCCGGTGAATACCTGCAAGCGATAGCGATTTATCAAAATTTAATTGAACAGCACCAATTCCAAAACCCAAAAAAACTGCTACCAGTTAAATATAACCTCAGCTATTCACTAACTAGTCTGCTAATGTACGATGAAGCTTTACAACAATTAGATGACATTAGTATTGCCTTGGATGATGACTCTGATCCAAATTTTATGGCTGATGTACTACAGAAAAAAGGCAGTATCCTACTGCAAATTGGCCGAACCGCAGAAGCCCGCGAATTGGCAAATCAAGCCTTTAAATATTACAACGATTTATCTGATTTAATGGGTTCTGCCAAAGTTAATATTCTATTAGCACGGATTGCCAACCATGAATCAGACTATGATCAAGCCGCCTACTTTCTTAAACAATCTATCAGTACATTCCGCCATGCAGATTATCCTATAGGTGTTGGCGCTTCCTTAAATGAATTAATTTATACACTTATGGTTAATGGCCAATTCAATGAAGCCTGGAACCATATGTTGGAAATGAAACAGATTGCGCTTGATATCAATTATTTCGCCATGTTAATGGCTGCAAAACAATTTGAAATTGAAATATCCCGAACCCGTAAACAATGGGTCCAAGCCGAAGCTGGTTTAGATGATTATTTAAAGCTATCTACTGATGAAAACTTTACTCGCGGCATTTTCAAACACCAACTATTTGGTTTAGATTTGGCACTTGATCAAGAACAAGCAGACCGAGCCCAAGACTATATTAATCAAATTCAAACACATATTGATAACAGTGGTGAAAAACGTTTGCAACCACGCTTGAACTATCAACAAGCCCGAGTTTATTTATTACAAGGTAAAGACCAAGACGGTTTAGAACTTTTATCATCTAGCAAAGCTTTGGCGTTGACCACTGATGATATGGAAACCATCCATCAAATCAATAATGAGTTACTACGTTATTACATTAAATCGGGTGATTATGAGGCCGCTCAAAAGCTCATTGACAAAGTAGACAAAAATGAAAACAAGCCACTTGCTTATCCTTATTTATTATTAAAATCTAAAATTCATCACGGCTTGGGTCAAAATCGACTAGCATTGAATCTGGCTGAATCTTGCAAATCTCAAGCCAATGAGTTTTGGCAAGCCGCTGATGAACAATACCTTAAATCGCTGTCTAGTTAGCCGAAAATAGAATTTTAGCTGTTTTCTCAGGTTTTTTCAAAAAATACTTTTATAGCCAACACTTAAATTTCTAATAAGTATTGGCTTTTGGTAAAACAACATTTAAGAAAATAAGTTTACGGATAGATTTGAATAAATAACTTATCTCCCTATACCTCATATAACCCCTCAAATTTATATCAAATAACTCGCATTACAACTCACTTTTAAAAGTAACAATCTACCAGAAAAAATAATATTTACGCATATTCCATCGAATTATCTAAAAACTAAGGTTTATTAGTAATATTTCAGAACATTTTCAGAACCTTTTCAGAACTTTTTCAAACTAAAATCAATACTCCACCCTAAACTTAAACTCTTAATAAGCGTTGTAATTTGATGCGACAGCTTATTAAACAATCAAAACTAAAGTTTGGAGGTAAATATAAAATGACAGTTTATAGAAGAGGGAACCATGTTCTCAGTAAGAAGGGCAAAAGAAATAAACAACTACTACTTTTTTTAGTCACTTTCGCAGCATTCGGCCAGTCTTATGCTCAATTTGAAATGAAGAGCCACACAATCAATAGTGGTGGGGAGTTCATGGAGGGAGGTAAATTCGAGTTGAAATCCAGTATCGGACAAGCAGATGCCAGCGGCGATGTCAGTAGTGGTCAGTACAGTTTAAATGGTGGATTCTGGCACCAAAACAATGATTTGATTTTTAAAAACAATTTTAAATAAGAGGTGAATCCAATGAAAAAATATATAATTTTAATGACATTACTCAGTTTGGGGCTTCTTTCAACCAACAGTAATGCTGCTCTTGTAGGAAGTGCTTTCAATTATCAGGGTGAATTAATTAATAATGGCTCTCCTGCTAATGGCGATTACGACATAGAGGTAACGCTCTTTAAGGTTGCGACCGGAGGACCACCCAAAGGCAACGTGTCTATTTCAGCTGTTCCGGTCGTTAACGGTTTATTTAACATTGAACTCGATTTTGGTGACATGGTCTATATTGAGAACGATCAATGGTACTTAGAAATTCAAGTCAAGGCTACAGGCGATCTAACTTATGAAACTTTATCACCAAGGAATAAGTTAAATGCAGTTCCCTATGCAGTTCAAGCTGATTTCTTAGCACCCGGCGGTGCATCAAGTGGTGATATTTTAAAATTCAATGGTACAAATTGGGCACCATCAGCTAGTGGCGGCTCTTCACCATGGGCTAAGAGTGGCACTACCTTAACCTCACCCGGTAAAGTAGGTGTTGGTGAACCCACCCCATCTGCGCAACTTCATGTCACCAACAACACAAGTCAGATTTCACTGCTTAAGGTCGATGATGTCAGCAATACCAGAATGGTGGTTCAAGCCACAGGTCAAACCGGCATAGGAACGGCTGGCCCATCGGATCGCTTACACATAAGATCAGAGACCGGTGAAAATGCCTTGAGAGTTCAGGTCGGTACTCAAACGAAGTTAAGAGTATTTGAAAATGGTGGCACCGCTCTGGGAGCCAATTCCACTAGCACTCCAGAGAATGGCTTATATGTAGCAGGTGATGTAAAACAGCATACAGACAGCAATGGCATGGTTAAATATATGTTTCGTGCCAATTGCAAACTGACACCAACCATTATGCAAGAATACAATGCCACCAATGTGGTCGGTACAGCAAGTATAACCAGAAATAGTAAAGGCAATTGTACCATTGCCTTACCATCGGCTATATTTCCAAACTTTCTATCAGTTTCTCCAGTTCACGCCATTAGCGGTGATAATAGAATTGCCAGTTGTGCAAATTTTTTAGCCGGTGTGGTTTGTCAGGTTTCTGTTGGCTCGACAGGCGCTGATGTGGATGGCATTTTTGACGTACTGGTTTTTTAAGGAAAAAGACTCGAACAATAAAAACCACTCAAAGTTTGAGTGGTTTTTGTTATTAAGACACAGTGAAAGATAATTTTGTTTTATATATCTTTAAAACACGAGGTCTCTAACTATTTTGTTCTTCGATAAATTAAGGAATATAACCTTAAATACCCTTAGGTAACTGCCAATCATCACGAACAAAATGACAGGTGTAACCATCCGGATAATGTTTTAAGTAATCCTGATGCTCCGGCTCAGCTTCCCAGAAATCACCCGCGGGCGTCACTTCTGTCACCACTTTACCAGGCCATAGCCCCGAAGCATTCACCGCTTTAATTACTTGTTCAGAAATTTGTTTTTGCTCATCCGAAGTGTAGAAAATAGCCGAACGATAACTAGCCCCCAGATCATTACCTTGACGGTTTTCAGTAGTTGGGTCATGAATCTGAAAGAAAAACCGCAACATTTCTTTAAATGAAGTTTTCTGTGGATCAATAATGATTTCGATGGCTTCGGCGTGATTACCATGGTTGCGGTAAGTTGCGTTTACGATATCACCACCACTGTAGCCAACCCGTGTGGACAGAACACCAGGCTGCCTACGGAATAAATCCTGCATCCCCCAAAAGCAACCACCGGCAAAAACCACCCGCTCTGTTTTAATCTTATCGTTCATACTTCTTACCACTATAGAATATCTATATCTTTGGGCTTCAGGCTATTGTTATCAAGTTTTATTCAAACCCATCAGCAAAAATTCTATCAAGACATACGATGGCATCTATAGAATCTAACCTTGGACGAGTAATGTTATTTCTATAATCAGTGATCATCACCGATGAAGAAAGCAAACATGATTTCCTCAAACTTGCGTCAGTATTGGGATAAAGTTCCGTCATTAATGCCAACACAGCTGTCACATGTGGGGCAGCCATAGAAGTACCACTCATTTGAACGCTGCCTCCGCCTTTTTTAGAAGAGGTTATAGAAGATCCCGGTGCCAATATGTCTAATGCGCTGCTACTATTAGAAAAATTAACGACAAAGTCACTGCTAGAAAAGGAAGCACCCACTGCCACAGATCCTGATAAACAAGCTGGTACACCCATACCGTTTGCGTTATATGAGTTACCTGAAGATACGATAGTGAGTATTCCCTGGGCATTTAGGCTATTAACCACGCTGGCATAATTCTGGGTCCAAGCAGTCTTATTATCACAATAACCATCATACTCAGCACTTGTTCCAAGACTCATACTCAAAGCCTTAACATCAGAACGATTGTTCAACACCCAGTCCATAGCAGCAACAATATTAGAAGAGGAATCGAATGAATTACTCGAATTCAAAACCTTGACTGCTAAAATTTTAGCATCTGGTGCAATGCCAACAGGTGAGCCATTGCCATTAGCCGTAATAATACCGGCAACATGAGTACCATGGCCATGATCATCTTCAGCACTCCCTGCTCCTATTTGGACACTGCTGCCATTGGGACAACAGTTTGTACAAATACAATACTCTCCATCTAAACTACCGGCTAAAGCCGAGTGACTGGAGTCAAAACCAGTATCTAATACTGCAATCGTAACACCTTCACCACTTATGCCTAAGTTTTGAATAACATCTGCGCCTATCCAGGGACGACTTTGATCTAAACCTCCATGACCACCCTGATCTAAACTTACATCGGTCACTTCTGGCATGGACTTTAAAATGTCATAAATACTGATGTCATAAGCATCCAATGCCAATCCCGGTACGCTTTGATAACGATGTATTAACTTATAAGAAGTCTGGCTTTTTAATTGCGTTAAAATACTCGCTTGAAGGTTTTCAACCATTTTATTTTGTTCTGAAAGATTAGTGAATTTTATTATTGAAGGCTTTAATGAAACCACTAATCGCGCATGGCCTTCGCTATTTATTACTGAATGAATATCCTGTTTACTATCATTTGCGGATAATTGCCCTACGTAAGCAAAAACGCAAACGAAAGATAAAATTATAAAAAAAGCCTTTTTAGGCATTTCTTTCCCTCTAATTTATTATTGAAGATAACTATATTACTAAGTAAGTAAATTAAAAACAGCTAAATATTTGGGTTTGTTAACTTAATTTTGTAAGTACTTTCATAAAAACAATCATTCAACCCAGTTAATTTCCAAAAACATAAATTATTTCACAATTTTGCTATCTCTTGGTTATAAAATAATAGGCTTAATTCAATCCCCCGAGTCTTTTATGAAAAAAATTGTTCTGTTGTTTATCCTTGGCCTGACTTTTAATGTTTCTGCACAGTTGCAAGATTTACTTATTTCCGAAATTGCCATAACCCCCGCGGAAGCTGAGTTTATAGAAATTCATAATAAAGGCGCAGGCGTGATTGATTTAACCAATGTCTATATCACTGATGCGACTTTTGCCAATGGCAACACCTATTATTATCAATTAGTCACCGGTGGCGGTGGTGGCGGCGGTTATGCCGACTTTTTTGCTCGCTTCCCGAACGGTGCCAGTATCGCACCCGGTGCTTATCAAACCATTGCATTGAATGGTGCTGTTGATTTTTTTACAGTGTACGGCGTTAATCCAACCTACGAAATAGCCAACACCAATAGCGTACCCGATATGTTAGAAGCCCGCCCTGGATCTATTGATGGTCTCAGTAGCGGCTTATCTGATGGTGGTGAAGTGGTGGTATTACTACATTGGGACGGTATGAGTGACTTGGTACAAGACCTTGATTATGTTGTATGGGGTGATAAGGTCGAAGCTGTTGACAAAACCGGCGTGTCTATTGATGGCCCGGATGCCGGAACTACACCCTCAAGTTACCTCAATGACACCGCCATTAGCGCCCAAGCCGTTATCAGTACTGGCAGTCATGCTGTTGGTAATTCATGGCAACGCAGTGACATGAACGAAGGCAATGAAGTGAAAACCGGTGGTAATGGAATTACCGGTCACGATGAAACCTCTGAAGACACTAACAATACCTTTTTCGAAGCACCGGCAACTCCGAATGCCGCAGCTGCCAGTCCACCGGCACCGCAAATCATTATTAATGAAGTTGATGCGGTAGGTTCAGCCGAATTTATCGAACTCAAAGGCCCGGCGAATGCCACCACTAACGGCATCACTTTGGTTATGTATGATGGCAGCAGCAATCAGGTTTACGCAGTTTATGATTTATCCGGCCACACCTTATCTGCAGATGGTTATTTTTTAATTGGTGACGCCAGCCTGTCTCCCAATATCGTTTTAGCGGCTAACAGCCTCGAAGACGGCGCTGATGCAGTAGCTATATACTATGCCGATGCCAGTCAATTTTCTGTTGGCGATTCCGTGACCGGATCCGATATTATGGACGCTTTAGTTTATGATTCGGGTCAAGCTGATGCAGTCGGATTATTAATCTTGATGAATAACGGCCAACCGCAAGTTAATGAAAATAGCAATGGCGATGCCGCCAATCAAAGTATGACACGCTGTCCAGATGGTTCCGGTGGTTCACTCAACAGCAGCACCTATAAAGCAGTCACCCCAACGCCCGGTCTGCTTAATAACCTATGTCCTTTGGGCGATTATTACGCCACTGCTGATGCCAGTAACGCCACTGCTTTGCGCAATTCATTACATGAAATTATAGATGATCATGTGACATTCCCCTACTCGTCAGGTACAACCGATACTTGGGATGTTTTATCTTTTGCTGATGAAGATCCAACAGACCCAAATAAAGTCTGGATGATTTACAAAAACAACTCGTATACCTGGCAAGGTGGCGGTCAACAAGCTTACAACCGTGAACATACTTGGCCGCAATCTCGTGGCTTTAGCAGCGGTTCCTTGGGTGCCAATAATGCTGCCAGAACCGATATGCACCATCTCATGTTAGCCGATGTCGGCTATAACTCTGATCGCGGCAATAAATACTTTGATAACTGCAGTTCCGGTTGCACTGAAATGCCCACCACAGTCAATCACGGTGTGGGTGGCTCAGGCCAATCTAACTGGACCAATGGCAGTGTCTTTGAGGTTTGGGATTTCCGTAAAGGTGATATCGCCCGTGCCATGTTCTATATGGACGTTCGCTATGCCGGCGATGTCAGTGGCGAACCAAACTTACAGCTCACCGATAACCCCGCCCTGATTAGTGGCAGCGCCCCTTATATGGGATTATTATCGGTGCTGATTGATTGGCACAACCTAGATCCTGTGGACAGCTACGAGCAAGAACGTAACGAGCGGGTCTTCTCATACCAAGGCAACCGCAATCCCTTTATTGATCACCCTGAATGGGTCGAATGCATCTTCGTTACCGGCGGACAATGCAGTACTGTTTCCAATGATCTTATTTTTAAAGATGGGTTTGAATAAATTTGTATTGTAGGTTCAAATATAGAAATTATAATTATTAAAAAAAGAGAGAATCATAAATGATAAAAAAACCTTTATACCTAGCCATGGCAGCTTGTCTGGTTACTACCTCTGTTTTAGCTTATGACGTTAAGGTCATGGTTAAAGGCAATGCTCACAATCCGCAATTAACGCATGAACAGGTTATTGCGGATTATGGCAGTTTTAAAGTCTATCGCTTAGACGGACAACTAGCGCAACAATTAGCCGAAAAAGACCAAGCAATCAGTATTGTGGATGACATGGATTATCTGCTGTTTGATGCCTTCACTTTCAACACCAGGGATATTGCCGGAAAATATGATTTTGACCACAATAACTTGTTATCAAGTGATGGTTCGGGCTTACGTATTATTCAGTTTACCGGCCCTGTTAAACAAGATTGGCTAAATAAGATTGAAGGGCAAGGAGCTCAGTTAATCCATTATATCGCCAATAACGGCTATTTAGTCTGGGTCAGCGGTAGAAATACCGCAAACTTTAATAACTTAATGTCCCAATTTGGGTTCATCCAGTTTAATCAACCATTTACAGCACAGTTTAAACCGGGTCCCTCGATTCAACAGATGCTCAACCAGAATATTAGCCCAAATAAAGAAATCAATGTGATAGTACAACTGGCTAATAGTCCAGAAAATAGCACAAGTAAAGCCATTATTAATCAACTGGCAACCCAAATAGAATCACCATGGCAGGAAGTCATGCAGTTTCACAACACCCGCATTACCGTCGCATTCAAAGACATCGAAACCTTGCTCAATCTACCCGACTCATTTTGGGTCAGTGAATATTATGATCGCGAGTTACTTGATGAAGTCCAAAATATAATTTTAACAGGTGATTTAATACCTGACCATTCACAACCAGCGATGCCCGGTTATGAGGCGTTTTTGAGTGCCAAAGGCTTCTCTACCGATGCAACTGATTATCCTATTGTTGATGTCACTGATGATGGTATCGGTATTGGTTCAGTAAATTCAGGCGATCCTACTTTTCATGTGGCCGGAGATATTAATAATCCATCACGCTTAAGTTATGTCGCAACCTGTACCAATGATGTTAATGGCGAAGGTGTCGATGGGCACGGCCATCTCAATACCAATATTGTCGGCGGTTTTGAAAGCCGCGTAGGCTTTCCCTACATCGATCCAAATGGCTACATCCGAACCCAAGGCGTTAATCCCTATACAAGAATTGCCGGTACCCGTATTTTTAATGGCTCTGGTAATTTTAATTTAAGCACATGTGGTAATACGGAAACAGGTTTAATTAAATCCGTTTCCCAAAACGGAGCCGCCATTATGAGTAACTCTTGGGGTTGCGCTGGCTGTTCAGGCACATACGACGACTCATCCCAAGCTTTTGACCTGGGTACCCGAGATTCCGATTTAAGTGCTGCTGGTAATCAACCCATGATTATGGTTGTTGCAGCGGGAAACAGTGGGCCGGGGCCAAAAACTGTGGGAACACCCGGAAATGGTAAAAACATGATTACCGTTGGTGCCTCGGAAAACTACCGGCCAACTGATGAAGATGGTAACTGGACTGATGGCTGCTATACCGGGCCAAGCGGTGCCGATAATGCCATGGATGTAATTGATTTTTCTAGTCGCGGCCCCGCCCCGGGCGGACGAGTCAAACCCGAAATCATTGCGCCGGGTACCCATATCCACGGTACGGCCTCTACCAATACTAGTTACACCGGTGACAGCGTTTGTGATAAATATAGTCCCAGTGGACAAACGACAATTGCGGCGTCTTCGGGCACATCTCACTCGACCCCGGCCATTGCTGGCGTAGCTTCTTTAGCCTATTACTGGTTGGAAAATCCGCCACCTACAATGCTAGGCACCTTTTCCTCGCCAAGCCCTGCCATGATGAAAGCATATATGATTGCCCATCCTACTTATCTAACGGGTGTTGATGGTAATGATGATTTACCCAGTAATAACCAAGGCTATGGCATGCCGCATCTGGATAATATGTTCGACAGTACCGTAAAATACTTATATGACCAAGCTATAGTCTTAGACAATACCGGTGAAACCTGGAATTGGATTGGAGCCGCTGCCGACCCAGCAAAACCGGTTCGCATCGTTATGACCTATACCGATGCCCCGGGTGCAGTCGGTACTTCACCACAGGTTAATAACCTTGATTTGGCTGTTGTGACCGGCGGTAATACCTATTTAGGTAATGTCTTCTCGGGTCAGTATTCAACAACCGGCGGAACAGCCGACAGCGCCAATAACTATGAAGCGGTATTTTTTCCGGCTGGAACAGCGAATGACCTGGATATT
>CAJDWB010000078.1_pt1 | contig 13777 bp, 15 predicted proteins | sample 7391501 | NCBI WGS metagenome assembly CAJDWB01 (sample SAMEA7055733, study PRJEB34461) | soil metagenome | biome: terrestrial ecosystem; feature: Peninsula; material: soil | place: Antarctica | collected 2016 | reverse complement strand
GGTTAATTTTATCGTTTTTCGATAGTACGTTCATACTTTGCATTGCCTTCTGTGCCGGGTAATGGTTTAGCAAGTTCAAAATCAAAAATTTGTTTATAGGGTGCAATAGAGTAGCACTTTTCACATTTAAAGCTGAGACCCATACTTAGCTCATAATTATTAACTGTATTAGTTAAAACATGAGGACCTGTAATGACAGAAGATACGCTGCCGGCTCCAGGAACGGAGGGGCCAAAAATGGGTCCACCACCACCTTGATAGGTGCTGCAGTAATTATGTGCAGCATGATATGCCTGGTATCTGGCAGGGGAATCAACTAATGGCGGTACTGGTATACTGCCTGCCATATTTTCAGTTACATAGCCTGACCAGTTTACAGTAGCAACGTCAACAATGGTTCCACCGTGGCACCATGGCACTGCTGAAGCACTGCCGGCAATAAAAACACTCATTCCTAATATAATTTTTAGGGTATTCATTTTCATAGTTTTTCTCTCTTATTAAAAAGTGACTGTAAAGCCACAGCGTGGTTAAACAAAAAATCATTTTGATGTGGCTTTTAAGCGTATTCAAATAGTGACTTTTAAGCCAGATAATGAGTAGGAAAGAATAGTTATAGTTGGTAAGAAACGGTAATAATTAAGTTTAAGTCATTGAGACAGAAGGATTAAATTTAGAAGGTAATTAAAAGGGTTATTACTAAAACAATATATATAAACATAGAGCCGTCAATAAGCTGGCAGAATATTGATGTAAAATTTTCTTAAATAAGGCTAACGATTTTTTAAATTCGATTATGGCGAAGTATAAATGCCAAACTTGAAAAACATAAAATATCACTGTTCTTTGAACTAGAAAATAAACTACCAGGCTTAATGGGTTAGATGTGAATGCCATTAAATGAGCCGGAATATTAATGTCTGAAAGTGCTTTCGGGCTACTTTCGATTTCATAAGTTTCAGAAGCCATTTGCATGGGTTGTGGAACTGGTATGGTGAAAATTGATGTGGACGTGGAGTTTGGCTTTCATTGGGAAGGTAAATTAGTGGTTGAAAATATGGACCCAGATAACTATGGGCCTAATCCATATATTATCCATACTGTCAGCAAGCCATCTCGTACCGCTTATTCATATATATACTTGTAATATATCAAACTGATTATCCGTATAAATCTGGTAGCACTTGGCTTAACTCAGCTGTATTTTGTTTGGGTTTGAAGTGGCCTTTTTTAATGAGCTGGCGCCAATCTATAGTGGCTTTCAGTTGCTTGTCCACATAAAGTTGATTCTGTAACTGGTCTATGCCTTTGAGTGCTTCAGCGTTGTCTAATTGCTGTTGTATTTGACTTAAATTAGTCACTTTTTGTGTATATTGTAGATTCCACCATTTAATCAAACAGGCTTGGCGCTGACCTGGGGTCATGTCGTTAATACCTTTTAACGAAATTCGGTTGGCTGGTATTTCGGGGCGACTTGGTATCTGATTGTTGTTATGAGCTTTAAATATAATGAAGAGTAGCAGCATTGTCAAAAGCCATAATATGCCAAAGCCGTAAGTCCCATAGCGCCACCATGAGTTGGTAGTAAATAGTTCGTTACTGGTATCGCCGGCGAAGGGTACTTGGCTTGGTGCCGGATCAGGTGCATCGAAATTAACGGCTTTTGGTGGTGCGTTTTGGGTATTGGTGCCGATAATAGGTTTCACATCTAAGGTAATGGCTGGTAAACGGGCGGTCATGGCTTTTTGGGTTTCGGTGTTAAACCACTCAATTTCAATACCGGGTACTTGTAAAGCACCGGTTCGGCTAGGAATAATGGCTTGCGAAATAGTTTTCGAAGCGACTAAGTGACCGCCGTTGTTGCGAGTTATGGTGTCACTTTTATCCTGATACATGCGAGCACCTGGAAAATCTTGTGCTGCAATATCAGGTAATTGAGTTTCGGCCAAGCCCTGAGCAGTAATTTCTACTCTTCGGGTGATGGGTTCGCCAACTCGATAAACTTGATTTTGTGGCCACTCTTGTTCGATGCTAAATTGGGTAGCGGGTAACCAGTCTTTTTGTAGAAAGGTGGTAGGGATTTGTTTTATATCAAGGTTTAAAATTGCTGATGATTTACGAATAGGCCGACCTTGGCGAAATAAACCAAATTGACTGTTTTGATTATACTCACTAATTTCACCTTGAAAAACTACCGGTGGAATAGTCATTTGACCACTATTTTCAGCAAAAACGGCGTATTTACGCTCTAATACCTGATAATCAGTACCATTTCTCTGGGTGGTGTATTGTGTTGAACGGCTTATGGGGTAAACAATTAAACCATCCGCTTGTGGGTCGGTTAAGCTGGCGCCGCGATTTAATCCCACAGCATAAAACATTTTAATCGTCAAAATAATTTCTTCTTGTACGTAAGCGCTTGATTTGTCGGCTTCAAACTCAATAAATAAGTCACCTTGTGCGCTGGCACTGGGGTCCGGTTCAATTACCGTTACTTTTAATGCTTCAGTTTGTTGGCTGCCGACTGAAATCGGTGGAATAATATGATTGCCTAAAGATTTTGGCACCAACGTGACGTTCCAGGTGGTTTGGCTGCTGACGGCTCCGTTGATGATATTGGTGGACATAGACCGTGAGGTTTCACCCACTTCAAAGACAGCAGAAAGCATGTAAAAGTCAGGCGAGTTATGTATTACCTCATCAGCAGAGATGGTTAAGTTAACCGATTCACCTAAACTGATTTCGTTGCGATCAATGGCAGCGGTTACTTTAGCTTGGGTTAAGCCGGTTAATGTTAGTAGGAAACTCATTATGATGAAGCGAATTTGAAAACTAAACATGATTACCAGTCCTCTGTGGTTTGATTGTCATAGGGTTCACCATCTTGGTTGCGACGGTGGTACTGATAAAGAAATTTTCGCCGCATTAAGCCACCCGGATCATCTTCTACCCGACGCAGCCATTGTTCTATGGCTTGCTTTTCTTCGGCATCAAGTGCTTCTTGCTGTGCCAGTTCAGCGGCTTCTTCGGCTTGTTTTTGTTGTTCTTCGGGCGTTAGTTCGGCATCTTCGTTAGCATCATCGCTCGATTCTTCAGGAGCTGATTGTTCATTTTCTTGTTTTTCTTTAGCAGCATCTTTTTCAGCTTGTTGTTGCTGTTGTTGTGATTCTTGTGGATTTTCACTGTCAGTAGATTCTTGGGCTTGATCTGATTGATCGGTGCTTTCACTTTGGTCGCTGTCTGACTCAGAATCAGATGTTTCTCCATCTTTTTGCTCATCATTAGAATCCTGTTGATCGCCATCACCTTTTTCTTGCTCTTGTTGTTCTAGGGCTTGCTCGACAATATTTTTATTGTATAAGGTATCAGCATCATCTGGGCGTAAAGCTAAGGACTGCTTATATTGGTTTAAGGCGTCTTCTAGCTGTCCGGCTTGAGCCATGGCATTGCCGAGGTTGTAATAATCATCGGCATGGGGTTGGTCGATTGGACTTAGCTGCTCAATGGTTTGCTGATAATTTTGTGATTGATAGGCTGCCGCGGCTTTTATTCGGGGATCTTTGGCCAATTGTTCAGCAAGTTCAGGATGGTCGGTGAGTTTTTGGTAAGCCTGCTGGTCCTTATTCAACCATAAATCTTGCCAATTAAGTGCCTGACTGATTTGTGGTTTTATCATAAATCCTAGCATCAGAAGCAACAACATTCCACGACGGTAGAGCAATGCAGTTAAAGGTACAATCAATAGTAATAACCAAAAGCCATCATCGACAAACTGTTGTTGTGCGGTTTGATTATCACTGGTATCTTGGCTTTCGTTTGAACTTGTGACTTGATCATAGAGGTTGTCGTCATTGCGTTGGTTAGAAAGCACACTAAAACGACCATTACCCCATTCAGCGGCTTGTCGTAGTTGTTGGAAATTAACTGTTGGAATAACCACTTGTCCGCGCAAGTCTTTAATAAATCCGCGATCAGTCTTAATAGGTGCCCCTTCGGCGGTACCTACCGCTAATATATGAGTTTTAATGTTCTTTTTGGCTAAATCTTTAAATATAGCTTCATCTTTATGGGGCTTAACCTGATCTGTTATAAGTAAAATCTGGCCTTCAGCTAAGCCCGATTGACGTAATAATTCAGCTGATTTAACTAATGCGGCTGTTGTATTAGTGCCTTTACTTGGCATTATGCTAGGTTCCATAACATCCAATAAATTGATAATAGTTTGGATGTCATCTGTAAGTGGCGTTACTACAAATGCATCACCGGCATAGACAACTAAAGCGGTTAAACCTTCGCTGCGATTGTTCAATAAATCCCTTATTTTAAATTTTGCACGACTTAAACGGTTGGGTTTTAAGTCATCGGCTAACATGCTTTGTGAGAGATCTAGTGCCAGTATTAAAGCAGCTTGATTTTTAATAACCGGTACTTCTTGTTGGCGGACAGCGGGTCCCGCTAAAGCTAAAATAGTGAGTATAATGACCGGCCAAAACAGATAACGCCAGGTACTGGCAGCCGAGCCATTTTTAACTTGCATAACTGCTAATAATTCAGCATCACAGTGTTTATGCCAGCCGTCTTGTTGGTGTTTTTTAGCCTGCCAACGGTAAAGAACTAGGCAAGCGGGGATTAATAACCATAAAAAATGAGGTCTGAGAAAATGTAACTGCGACCAGATGATTTCGCTCATATCAGTCTCCTTTGTAGCCACAGTGACATAATCATGAGTGTAAAAAAGGCCAGTAATGGCCAGAAATACAAGGCTTTGGTAGGTCGGTAAAACCGTTCTTCTTTGGCCAGTGGCTCCAATTCATCTAAACGTTCGTATATTTGCTCTAATTCTTCACTGTTACGGGCACGGAAATACTCACCACCGGTTAATTGGGCAATTCGAGTCATGGTAGCTTCATCTAAATCCCATGAGGGATTAATGGTTCGTTGGCCGCCAAAAGGGCTGTTAATAATCATTTCTTCAGCACCGAATCCGATGGTGTAAATTTTTATGCCTTCTGCTTGGGCCAGTTGACCTGCTTTTAAAGGTGTAATACTACCCGAAGTATTGGCACCATCTGTTAGAAGAATCAGAATGCGATTTCCGGAATCCATATCACGCATTCTTTTGACTGCTAGACCGATGGCATCGCCAATGGCTGTTGATTTACCAGCTAAACCAATGGCTGATTCCTGTAATAAGCGATTAACGGTTACTAAATCAAATGTAAATGGCGATTGTAAGTAGGCCTTTTCACCAAATAAAATCAAACCTAATCGGTCACCTTGCCGGCGTTTAATAAAATCACCGGCCACAACTTTCAAGGCGGTTAACCGATCGGTCGGTTGACCATTAAGTTGCATATCTTGTTGTTCCATACTGCCGGAAAGATCAATGGCTAACATCAGGTCGCGACCTTCTACCGGTAAAGCCACCGCATCTCCAACCCATTGTGGCCTTGCGAATGCTGTTAATAACATTAACCACATCAGCCAGCTGAGTCCGGTTAACCACATCGGACGGCTTGAGATTTGTTGCTGCTTTGCCTCTAATAATTGGGCATAAAAAGGGAAACGAACGGTACTGATTTGTTGCATTGAAACCCTGGGCAATAAACGCAACAACAAAGGCAAGGGCAATAAAACAAACACCCACGGCCACAATAACTGCATCATGACTGACTCCGGGTATTTTTTATTTGTGTGCCTTTTAAACTGTGGTGGCGTAAATAATCATGAACGGCTTGGAGTAATTGCTCTGCTGGATAATCATTTTGGCGTTGGTACAAGTTATCGCTCAGAGTGTCTTCAAAAGCATTAAAAACCGGCTGTTTTAAATCACGGTTTAAATAAGTAATCCAAGCCTCACCAGTCAAATCCATAGCTTTTGAATTCACTTGATGATGACGCACATAACGTCTTAATAATTGTGACAATTCGCGTGCTAAACGGGTTTTATCCTGATGTTGTTGGTAGTCATCATGGCTTGTTTGCCAGATGAGCTCTAAGCGTTTCCACTGTTGCTTACGATGCCGAGTTTTAAGCAATTTATGAATGCCCCAGATGGCTAATATAATAACAATAATGGTTAAAACCCACCAGCCGGGTGCCAGTGGCCAGAAACCCGGTACTGGCGGTAAATGTAGGTCTTTTAGTGGCAGTTGTTGTATATCCGTGCTTTGCATTAGGCTGGGTCCTTCAACCATTTTTGTCCGGCTTGTTGCGGTTTGGCAATACCGTGTTTAAGTTGTTGCAACCAATCTTCGGCGGTACTGACGGGTAAAACAGGAACACCTGAGTGCAAGACTGTCTGGATTACTTGTTGCCGATGGTTTTGTAGTTGTTGTTCAATGCGCGCACGCACTTTAACATGACTGGTGTTGAGTATTTTATGTCGGTCACCCTGATACAAGCCAAATAGAGCGGCCGGTGGTAGCTGTTGTTCAAAAGGATCACACCGGGTCTGAGCACACTGCGCAGTTGCTTCAGCGCCACATCTAAGGCTGTTTCACCTTCGCTGTATTGATCGGCTTTGACCAATTGTTGAATTACCGCCATCATGCCTTTTTTACCGGCGGTGGCTTTCAGAATATCAACACCACCACAGCCATAAGTCATCACACCGACTCGATCACCTTGTTGGATGGCAGACCAACCTAAGGTGGTGGCTACTTGTGCCGCGACTACGGATTTGAATTGGCGACGGGTGGCGAAATGCATACTTGGATTACAATCAACCAATAAATAGATGGGGCGTTCACGTTCTTCTTGGAATAATTTGGTATGGGCAACCCCGGTTCGTGCCGTTACCCGCCAGTCCATATTACGAATGTCATCACCGGCCTGGTAGGCACGCGATTCCTGATAGTCCATGCCACGACCACGAAAACGTGAATCATGCATACCGGAAATAGCTGAGGTGGCTTTTTTAATACCCGCTAAATTAAACAACCGGACATGGCGACGAGTCTGCACTAAAGCTTTGGCTGTTACCTGGGTATTTTCTGAAATTTGAGTCGGGTTATCTGTCATTATCTTAATGGCCATCATTTAAAGGCCATCACTTTAAGGTAGTGGTACTTTTTGCAATAATTGATCAACCACCTGATCGACGGTCAAACCTTCGGCTTCGGCCTCAAAAGTCAGAATAATACGATGTCGTAAAACATCATGGATAACACTGTGAATATCTTCCGGTAATAAATGATCACGACCTTGTAAGAAGGCATTAGCCCGAGCGCAACGATCCAAAGCGATGGTAGCACGTGGTGATCCGCCGAAAGCAATCTGCTCAGATAAAGTAGGGTCATAAGCTGAAGCGTCGCGGGTTGCTAACACCAAAGCCACCAGATACTGCTCTAAATTATCGGCCACATACAAATCTAACACCTGTTGTTGTGCCGCAAAAACCTGTTGTTGGGTTAATTGAGCTGGTTTTTCAGTAGGGGCTTGGTAATCACGACGTACCTGTTGCTGTGATAATTTTAGAATATTTAGTTCGGTGGAAGCTTCAGGGTAATCAATGGTCACATGCATTAAAAACCGATCCAATTGGGCTTCCGGTAATGGATAAGTGCCTTCTTGTTCAATCGGGTTTTGGGTCGCCATTACCAAAAACAATTCCGGTAGATTATAGGTGGTTTTGCCAACAGTTATTTGTTGCTCACCCATGGCCTCTAAAAGTGCCGACTGGACTTTGGCTGGGGCTCTATTAACTTCGTCAGCCAATACCAAATTATGAAATAAAGGTCCTTTTTGAAATTCAAAAGTGGCCGTTTGGGCATGATAGACATCGGTACCGGTTAAATCAGCCGGCAATAAGTCTGGGGTAAACTGAATACGGTGAAAATCACCTTCGATACAAGTAGAAAGGACTTTAATGGCTGTAGTTTTGGCTAAGCCCGGTGCCCCTTCGACTAATAAATGGCCGTGTGATAGTAGCGCCATCAACAAGCGATCAACTAATTTTTGTTGACCTAAAATTTGCGTACCGATATAAGTACGGGTTTGTTGAAAAGCATTACTTAGCTCTGTTTGGTTTTGATCCATGGATTTTTCCCAGTATTTTTTTACCGACTTGGACACAATCGGCTTTAATATGGCAGGCTTGCCTGCTGAGTTAGATTTTTTTAATTAATAATTACCACTGTTTCGTTGCCTCTGTGTTGTTGTAATCGAGGTAGGTAGTGTTGTTCAATGGGTGCTCGTTTGATTTTTAAAGTAGGTGTTAAAAAACCAGTTTCCGGCGTCCATGGTTCGTTGCAAATAAAAATATGGCTCAGTCGTTGATGGGATTCAAGCTGTTGGTTTATCTCTGCTAATTGTTGTTGGCAGATTTTTTTAAACGCCATGAGGTTATCTGTATATTTGGTTTCCGCTAAGGAAAGTAGCAAAAAAGGTTGGGAGAAACCGGCACCCATCAATATAGTGTGGTCAATCTGAAGTCGTGCTTGGCACAGCTGTTCAATGGGTGCTGGAGTGATGTATTGACCTTTGGTGGTTTTAAAAATATCTTTGCTGCGACCGACAATGGCTAAAAAACCATCGGCATCAATGTGTCCTAAATCACCAGTGTGCAGCCAGCCGTCGGCATCAATAGTGCTGGCAGTTAAATCAGGCTGTTTATAGTAGCCGGTCATTAAAGCAGGATTTCGTAATAAAATTTCGCCCTGTTCATTTAGTTTACACTCACAACCAGGGATAATTTGACCAACACGGCCAAAGCAATCTTGTTGTTGTTTCACCATATGTGACAGCCCACATGTTTCAGACAACCCATAGGCCTCATTGATTTTTAAGCCCAAACGCTTAAACCACAGTAATACCTCGTTATCTATCGACGCCGCGCCACACAAAGCAAAACGAACCTCTGCAAAACCCAATTGTTTAAGCAGTGACCTTGAGAGATAACGATTAAGTAGCGGAATGGTCAAGAGTGTTTTAAAAACTGCCGGTCCACCTAATTTTTGCTCCACTGCTTGTTTGATTTTAGTCCAAATTCTGGGTACCCCGAAAAAGATGGTGGGCTTGGCAGCTTTAATATCTTCGGTGAAGGTTTCCAATGAATGAATAAAAGATACCTGAGCCCCATGAAAAACTGATGTAAAAGCAATGGCCATGCGCTCAGCCACATGTGCCATAGGTAAATATGAAACGAAACGATCAGAAGGTTTAACCATAATAATATGTTTAATTAATGTCAATGCAGCATTAACGGCACGATATGTAATCATCACACCTTTGGGGTCTCCGGTGGTACCTGAGGTATAAATAATACTGATTAAATCATCAGCATTAACAGTGACCGCTTGGGTTGTGGGTTCGTGGCTTTTTACTATATCTTGCCAGTAAGGCATATTCGGATGCTTTTGATAAATACCTATTTGAGCCACATATTTGGGTAGTTGTTGTAGAGTATTTTTTGCATCTAGCAGCTTACCGACAAACAGAGCTTTGGATTCTGAATGGCTTAATATTTTTGCGATGGTTGCTTTACAAGCAGTCGGATAGATGGGGATGGAGACATGTCCAGCCATCTGAATGGCCAAATCTGCCATTAACCAATGAGCACAATTTAAGGATAAAATGGCAATGTGGCTACCGGTCGGATATTGACTCAAATATTGAGCCATCCGAGTGACTTCATTATGTACCTCGCGCCAAGTATACTCAATCACACCTTTAGCTGTCGGTTGTGTTAAGTATATACGGTCAGGTGTCTGTTCAGCCCAGTGACACAGTCTTGTTACCGGTGTTTTAAAATCATCATTATTCATGACTTAAATCTTAGCACAGGGCTTATTTGCCAGCCAAAAAAAGTAACTTTAAATAACATGACAAGATATCCTTAGCCTGAACGAAATGACTTTGCTTAATAAGCTCGAACAAACGAATGAGTTACAAAGTAGAAGTTAATATTCTTCACATATAAAGCTGTAAAACCACTCAAAATTACTACTATACAAAAATCTCTTATTAAATAAACTAAATCATGCTACCAGAGATTGATTCAAGTCAATAAAACATGCTTTCTCAATACAGCTTAAAATGAAGCATGTTATGATAAGCTTCCTTTAAGAATAAGCCCTTAATATCATGTACAGTCTCACCAGTGAACCATTTAAATTAGAACGTGACGTTGAAGCCATTACTGTGCCTACTGGCGATGCCATTGAATTACCGGCCGGTGTCGTTGGCTATATCACTCAGGCCTTGGGCGGTAGTTTTACTGTATTTGTTGATGGCAGCATGTTCATGATTTTGGGGCACAATGCCGATGCTTTGGGCCGTGAACCTTTACCCAAACCACAACTACCTGAAAATGCCACCTGTAAAGATGTTAAGGACGCAGTTTGGGCGCAGTTAAAAAATGTTTATGACCCTGAAATACCGGTGAGTATTGTTGAACTGGGTTTGGTTTATGAATGTGAGTTGGAAAAATCTGATGACGGCTATCATGTGGCGATTGAGATGACCTTAACAGCTCCCGGCTGTGGTATGGGAGAAGTCATTGTCGCAGATGCACGGGAAAAGATTAAGTTAATTCCGGATATTAAGTCTGTTAATTGTCAGATTGTCTTTGACCCACCCTGGGATCAATCCATGATGTCTGAAGAGGCCAAATTAGAAACCGGTATGCTCTAACCGGTTTTCCAATTTCTTTACAAAGTAACCAATTCTTCTGCTGAAGTTGGGTGGATGCCAATCGATTTTTGTAACTGACTTCGGGTCAGACCTTGTTTAAGAGCTACTGCAAAACCTTGGATTATTTCACCCGCATCGGTGCCGACCACATGTATGCCCAGTACTTTATCACTACTTTCGCAAACAATCATTTTCATAAAAGTTTTTTCGGTAACTTCGCTCATAGCATATTTCATAGCACGAAAAGTACTGGTATAGCATTTGACATTATTATATTGTTCACATGCTTCACTTTCGGTTAAGCCACAACGACCAATTTCAGGCATAGAAAAAACGGTACTCGGCACATTATCGTATTCCATTTTTCGGGTACCGCTTTTATAAAGCCGATCAACTAACAGATGGCCTTCTTTTATGGCTACTGGTGTTAATTGGTCGAAATTGCTGACATCACCTACCGCAAAAATATGTTTAATATTAGTGGCTTGCTCATCGTCCACTATAATGCGGCCGTTGTCCTCAGCTTTAATACCGGCTTTATCTAAGTTAAGGCCTTGGGTATTGGGTAATCTGCCGGTGGCAAAAAACACACAATCAGCCATTAATGAATCACCTTTACCGGTTATACACTGATAGCCTTTGTCATTTTTCTTAATTGCTGTGAAACTGGTGTCCGTTTTGACATTGATACCGGCGTCAATATATGATTGTTGGGCAAATTGAGCCACCTCATCATCGAAACCACGTAGTAATTGTGGACCGCGATAGACTAATGTAACAGCAACTCCTAAAGCATTAAAAATACCGGCAAACTCCACGGCGATAAAACCACCACCATAAATAATCATGGATTGAGGTAATTCGGGTAAATCCAAAGCTTGATTTGAATTGATAGCATATTCAATGCCAGGTATTTTAGGCATCTGTGGTAAACCACCGGTGGCAATAATAATATGTTTGGCCGATATTGTTTTTTCACCAATCTTGACCGTGTGTTTATCAATAAAACTAGCATAGTGTGGATATAAGGTGACCCCTGCATTTTCAACTAAATTATGATAAATTTTATTGAGCCGGTTGACTTCTTTATCTTTATTTTTCAGCAATGTTGGCCAGTCGAAGCGGCTGTTGATATCCCAACCAAAGGCTTTAGCAGCAGTGAACATCTTTTTATACGTAGCGGCGTAAACCATTAATTTTTTTGGAACACAACCACGAATAACACAGGTACCGCCGAGTTTATCGGCTTCACATAATGCCACCTTTTTGCCATAGCTCCCGGCAATTCGGGCCGCACGAACACCACCGGATCCGCCGCCAATCACAATTAAGTCGTAGTCATATAGCATAATAATTCCGTATTAAAAAGGGCAGAGTTCATGGGCTTGCTGAATGAGTTGCAGCTTGCGTTTGTCGGTAACAGGTTCTTGCCAGTTAACGATTAAATGTTGGTGGTGAGTAGGTGCAAATCCCTCAGCCATACCGATTCTGTATGAGCCTTTGTGTCCAACATAACCAAATACCGCTTCATGCTGTTTAAGCTGTTTTAAGGAAGAGGACAGCATAATATAAGCCGGACCACCTGCGGCTTTAATTTTCTGGCGAAGTTGTTTATCTAGATATCGCATAGAACGGGTATTAACACACATACCACCACAAAGAAATATTGATTCAGCACGGGTAAAATGGACATAACCCAAGGTGAGCGACAGCCCAGACTCAATAGATGCCAAAAATACAAAATGTTTTGGAAAATCGGGGATCTCGGCATTGAAAGACCGCTGAAACAATTCACCAGCTAACGGCTCAGCATCAGCCACTTCAATAGTACTCAATTGTATCGACTGGTTCACAAATATGGATTTCATGTTAAATAAATAGTAAAAAAGAGTTGATAAATTGTTAGTTTTTGCATATAAAATAGTTACTCAAGGATGAATTCACTTATTTACTGCTTTGTTTTATAAATAAAGGGTTTTTTACGGCATAAAATAAGTTATCGACATTTGGATACAATAACATGAAACAGTAGTCGATTAAATATTTCCCCTTTGGGGTAATTAAAAAAAGAGGCTGGGGTTACAGAAGTTTGTTCCAAAGGATAAATTTCTGTAACTCCTTTTTTGTGTCTAGGGTATTTTGTTAGAGTTTGGCTATTTATCATCATAATAGATACAAACGTTCTTTGGCTCGGTAAAAAAACGCATGGCTTCTATACCACCTTCACGTCCTGATCCTGAAGCTTTCATACCGCCAAAAGGGGTTCTTAAATCACGCATTAACCAACAGTTAACCCAAACGATGCCGGCTTCAATCTCTGCTGCCATGCGATGTGCGCGACCTAAATTTTCAGTCCAAATAGTAGCCGCTAAACCAAAATCACTTTGGTTGGCCATTGCCAATACTTCAGATTCAATCGTGAAACTTTGTATAGTTGCTACCGGCCCGAAAATTTCTTCCTGATTGGTACGACAATGATTAGGCAAATTACCGATAAGTGTTGGCTGTAAAAAGTATCCCGATTGGCATCGTTTCGGTATCGTCGGCGATTCTCCGCCACACAATATCTCGCCACCTTCATCTCGGGCAATTTTAATATAATGCTGCACTTTTGCTAAATGTTCAGCAGAAACTAAAGCACCGAAGTCAACGATGCTATCCTCTGGGTCACCAATCTTTAAAAGTTTGATACGTGCTTTAAGAGCGGTGACAAAGCGTTGATAAATAGCTTGTTCAACATAAATCCGTGAACCACACAAACATATCTGACCCTGGTTACTAAATGCGGCTTTACAGACTGTTTCAACAGCTCGGTCAAAATCACAATCAGCAAACACAATCATTGGGTTTTTACCGCCCATTTCCAAAGACAGTTTTTTTGACTGGGTGGCAGTGGCTTGTTTAATACGAACGCCAGTGTTACTACCGCCGGTAAAACTGATGGCTTTAATGCTTTCATGGGTTGTTAGCGGTATGCCAATGGCTTGTCCGGATCCGTGGACAATATTTAACACACCTGCCGGTAAGCCGGCTTCGATACATAGCTTAGAAAACAGATAAGCTGTCATGGGTGTAATTTCTGAAGGTTTGGCAATGACGGTATTACCGGCTGCCAAAGCCGGCGCAATTTTCCAAGTCAATA
>CAJDWB010000004.1_pt1 | contig 13878 bp, 6 predicted proteins | sample 7391501 | NCBI WGS metagenome assembly CAJDWB01 (sample SAMEA7055733, study PRJEB34461) | soil metagenome | biome: terrestrial ecosystem; feature: Peninsula; material: soil | place: Antarctica | collected 2016 | reverse complement strand
TTTGGCTTAGATACATTACGAGAGGGTGAGGCCATTGCTGAATTACAGCGATTATTTGTCCCCTTATATTTATTTCATCGCTATCAAGTGGAAGCAGCCGTTAAGTCAATTGCTGGATTAGATTATCATTATGCCTTTAAAAACAGTAATCAGCCGGTGGCTTCAAAAATAGTTTCAGCGCAACAGCAACAAAAAGCCTTAACTGCTTTATTAAGCACCATCAGTATTGATAATTTATATATCGATGAATCCGTTTTAGAATTGCTGCTGCCCTTACCTGCCGGTGACAATCCCGATCGCGAGATATTTAAATCCCAAACCGGTCTGACTTTTGATCCAGCCACCGCCGCCGAATCAGCAACCGACATGGTACTGTCGTTATTATTACACCCGCAACGGATGAACCGTTTAAGTGAACAACATGCTCGCAATGCCGCTATTTTCTCTGTGAACGAGGTGTTAAGACAATTATCACAAGCTACTTGGCAGCAACAACACAAAAGCAGTGAAGCCAATTGGTTACAAGACACCATTAACTGGACAAGTTTACAAAATATTCTCAAACTGGCTCAGCATGCAGAAACCACCGCGGTGGTCAAAGCCACGGCAAATGAATTTCTACAGGAATACCTCAATAAGAAACATCGCAGTAGCATGCAAAAACTCATGGCCCAGGAAATTAAAGATTATTTTGCAGGAAAATGGCAATACCAAGATACTCAACCGGTCGCAATACCACCCGGCTCACCCATTGGCAGTCCTTTATAAAGCTACTTTAAAATTGAGTTCAGCTCGATTGGCTGCGGTGTCGATGACTTGGAGTCGATAGTTGCCCGGATCGAGATCTTTGAGGGTTATAGCCGGATTATGTTGGCTCATTAACTGGCCATTGAGAAACCAGTAGTTCATGCCTTTCGAGCCTGTTAAGGTCAATTCAACTGCCGGTAAACGGCCGCTACCGGCTTCGGGATATAGCGTTGCTTGATCATGAATACCATCAATTTGCATACGGTTATCACTGTACATCAAGCGGCATTCAGGGCTGTAATTGGGTAATAATTCGGCACGGTGATACTGGCGAGGTAACCAAGGCTCTAAAACTAATGGCCAAACCGCAACTTGCTTTGTTTCAATCGCACCTTGGGCACATTGCGGATTAACTCTTTGCCCGGAATCCTTATCCAATAATACATTAATAAGCCCACCTGCAAAGGGTTTATTAAGTTGATCAGTTAGCGTTGGTGGTAGCGTGTTATTCAGTACATAAGCTTGTTTCTTTGTATGACAATCCGACTTATCCTGTAATTCAGCAGCCGTCCCTAAAGGCCAGCAAGTCATCGCCAAACTCACGGTTGCCGGTTGCGGTGGTGATTGATTTTTATCAGCCAATATAGAAACAATTTGTTGCAACAAAGGCACCGCAGCTAAACGACCGGTATTGGCGGTAAGGTAAGCACCGTCAGGTCGCCCTACCCAAACCCCAATTGTGTGTTCTTGATTAGCTGCCATAACCCAGGCATCACGGCTCCCGTAGCTGGTGCCTGTTTTAAAGGCAATCGGTGTTCCCTGTTGTAAATACTTACTATAAAGTTTATTGTTGAGACGGCCTTGTGACAAGATATGTTGGGTTATCCATGCCGAACCGGCGCTGAGCAAAGGTCTTTTCTGTAAAACTTCCTGTTCCGTATAACGTACCTTACCGGCTTCACCCGCCTGGCCTAAAGCACTAAACACACCCACCAATTGTTCCATCGTCACACCGCCACCACCAAGCGCCAAAGATAAATTAGGCTTGGCTTTAACAGGCAAGTGAATCGGCAAACCGGCATTGTACATTTGCACATAAAAATGCTCAGGATTAACTGCATCTAATAACTGTACCGCCGGCATATTTAAAGATCTAATCAGCGACTGAGAGACACTGACCGGCCCGGAAAAATATTCTGAGAAGTTATGCGGACGATAACCAGCAAATGATTGTGGCACATCTAACAATAAGGATTGAGAGTGAATTAAACCTTGATCCAAAGCCATGCCGTAAATAAAAGGTTTGAGTGTCGATCCCGGTGAGCGAATGGCTTGAATCATATCGACTTGGCCATTGCGTTTGTCACTGAAAAAGTCTGCACTTCCTACATAAGCACGAGCGACCATGGTACTATTTTCAACCACCATAATTGCTACCGATAACTGCTCATCACGGCTATTCACATAATCTTTCACTAGCGCTTCTAACTGCTCTTGTAAACCCCGTTCAATAGTGCTTTTTATGAGCGCCCGATCGGCATAATCGCGACTTAAGCGCCGTGCCAATAAAGGCGCAATCATCGGCTGGGTGTGATATTGTGCAAACACCGGTTCTTGGCGAGCTTCGGCTACTTGGGTTGTATTCCAAATATCCTGTTTAAGCAGGCGATCAAGGACTTTATCGCGCGCTGTTCGTGCCCGCTCGGGATAACGATCGGGGCGAAAAAAACTGGGCGCTTGTGGTAATACCGCTAAAAGGGCTGCTTCTGCAGGCGTCAGTTCTTGGGCTGACTTACCCAAATAAGCAAATGCCGCCGCTTGCACACCTTCCAAAGGCCCGCCAAAGGGAGCATAATTAAGATAAAGATTCAGAATTTCTTCTTTACTGTAGTGCCACTCTAACTGCAGTGCTCGAAACATTTGGCCAACTTTACCAGTGAATGTTTTATCGTGCTTTTGCATAATACGGGCCACTTGCATGGTTAAGGTGGAAGCCCCCGAAATATAACGACCATGTTTAATACGCTGTCCAACGGCTCGTAATATCGCCAGAGGATTAACCCCAAAGTGCTGATAAAAATACCGATCTTCGTAGTTAATTAAGGCTTCAATATATAAAGGTGACACCTCATCAACAGTGACCGGGTAACGCCAAATACCAGCTTCATCGGCAAAAGCCCGCAGTGGTAAACCATCTTTGTCTACCACCACTTGAGCAAAGTGACGCTGCTGGAAAGACTGCATAGGCAAAGGTCGCCAAGCATCCAGCAGCAGAAATAATACTAACACCAACAATAAGCCTAATAACAGATAAGCTATACGACGACGGGCTTTTGTCAGTTTTAAAACCATCTTTAGGGTTGTACCGGCTTGACAATTAATTGTCCTACATCAGCCGATAAACCACGTACTTCAGGTCGATACATATCCTCCACCAATGCCTGCGGTACGGTAAAGGTTCCTGGCGTAACCGCTCTAACAATATAAATAATATCAGTCGGATAGTAAGAAGACAAAGCAAAAGCTGCCACATAACGATCATCTCGATATTCCTGATGCCTCAATTGATTATTTTTTACCCATTCTTCAATATTTTTACCATCAATCTTAATATCGTTAAGCTGCATTGCATTGTCCAGATTCTGATTTTCAGGCTCAAAACCCGCCGGCAGTAAATCCACCAACATCGCATCAGGTAAATAACCATAGACTTTGTCAGCAGTCACAGTGACTCTAACCAGTACCATATCACCGGTAGTAACCTCTTTTAAGTTAAGTAATTTGCCTTGTAAATCATAATAGCTTTTATGTACCTGGATGCCATTAGAAGTGACTTGTGGTTTTTCTAGATAGCCTTGGTAAGTCCAATCGGCATAAACCGGCTGATTACCATTATTTTTCAAATTAATCGACTGTTTAGCATCATCTTCAAGGTAAACATTGACCAAATCATTAGGGCGAACGATTTCTGTAGTTTTGCCTAAACGAGTTAAGTTCACCTGCCAGTCACCGGCAACATCCGCTTGTTGCGCTAATTGTTTTGCGGTTCTGAATAAAATTCCGCGCTCTTGGGTTGATAACCAACTTCTTTGTTGTAATTCGCCTTTGACTTCACTTAAAAATGGCAAAACAGACTGTGGTAGTTTTTTCAATAAAGGACTTTTAATACCCAGCTCAACTACCGCTGCTAAATCACGGATTTTAGAACCATAATCTCCATAATAGGCATAGGGTTCTTGTTGCCATTTGTAATCACTAACCATTTGCCAAGCTAGAGTAGCCCGATTTTCATCACCCAAAGTTTCTAATGCTGTAGCCAAATGAGCCAATGGCAATGGACTCTTATAACTGCTACCCAAGTTATCGTATAAACGTCTGACATCAGCCACACTCACTTGCTTAGCATTCGCCAATACATAAGCAGCGTAGGATTTATAAGCGGTTTCATAGTGATGAGAATCACTTAAGTACTGACTTAAATCAGCTCGGATTGAGACTCGATTTTGAATATATTGCTGTAATCGTTCCACAGCTTTTTGTAGAGCATTTTGGGGGACTTTATAGCCCATATTTTCAGCTTGTAACAGAAAATCAGTGGCGAAGACAGTTAACCAATAACCTTCATCACTGTCTGAAGACCAATAACCAAAACCACCGTTATAAAGCTGCATACCAAGGATCCGGCCAATGGCTTTTTGAATCGTTTCATGGCGATCATTAAAGAGTTTACTTTGCTCAGAATTTTCATAAAGAATAAAATCTTTTTTATCCGCAATTAACAGTGGCCAAGCACGGCTTGTGGTTTGTTCTAAACAGCCGTAAGGGTATTGCAACAACTGTTGTAACTGTTGTTCTTCGGCTAGCACAATGTGATTGGATAGGGTTAAAACTGATTTAAGGTTTTGAGTTTGAAATCCATCATAATATTTTGTGCCAATAGTAATTTCTTTACCTTGATCTAAAATAGCATGGTGCTTTTCAGTAACAGCCGGACGGGCTGCACGCAAGCCCAATTTCCAAACTCTGTCCATATTAAAGGGTTCGCCTTCTATGGTTTTGGCTTGTACTTGTAACTGTCCCATGCCACTGTGTTGCATAGCAATCAAGGGTAATTTAAATACCTGTTTTTCATCGGCAGCTAACTTCAATCGACGGTTTAGTTTTTCACCGCCTAAAACCGCATCAGCGGTGACTGTTAAATCCAGTTCAACCGCGTTATCTTGGGTATTATGTACTTCCAAAGTGGCGTTAGAGTGGTCTTGCTTAGCCATAAACCGCGGTAAAGATGCTTCAATAACGATCGGTGCCGCTACTTTAACCGTACTGTCCGTACTACCGACTTGTTGATCGTTAAAAGCCACTGCCATTAAGCGCAATTCGCCATTAAAGTAAGGTAAATCAAATTGTACTTGGCCTTTACCTTGCTTATCCAACGTTACTTTCTTAGTCATTAAGGAAACAATTTGAACATCAGATTGTGGTTGATCACCACCGCGATTAATATCGGCATCACCACCAAACTTTTGCACCGCTTTATTGGCATCAATCATGGCAATTAAGCGGCCATACATATCCCACATTGCCGGCAGGTATTCACGGGCGGTAAAAAACCAAGTAAAGGGTTCCGGTGTTTTAAAGTTGCTGACACTGAGCACACCGGTATCAACAGCCGCCACCGTAACATAAGTTTCACCCACTGCATTATTAGCAGAAATATTCACGGTAAAGGGCTCATCCGGTAAGGTTTTCTTAGGATGTTCCAGCGCCATATCTATGTGTTGTTGACTGCGCTCTAGCGGTAAGTGAATGATACCTAATGCCCGCTGCGGTAAATGTTTACGTTTCGGGGCACCGGCTTTAACCACCATAACTGAGACATAAATATCATGGCGCTGCCATTGTTGGTCTACGGGGATTTTTATAGTCGTTTGCGGATTAGCTAATTCAATAACTTGATGCCATAACAGTTCATCAGACTCAACCATAATTAAGGCTGTTCCTGTAAAAGGTGCCGTGATATTTAGGCTTGCTTCCTCACCGGGGATAACGGCATCGGCTTGCCAGGCCAGTTTAACTTGATCAGGCTTTTCAGCTTGTACGTTATTGGCATCATACCAGCGCCAACCGGCAAAAAACCGAAAACTACTCAGCAACACCTCATCCTCGCTATAGATTTCCAGTCGATACTGGCCATATTGAATGGGTAACTGTAATTGGGTGGCGTTGTCAGTTGTTATGGGGGTTACCGCACTATAAATAGTACGTTCATTGGCATTATCCCGATATGCCCAACCATCATCACCCCAATGCCAATAACGATCGGTATTTTCTTGCACCAGAACCACCCGTGTGGTGTCCATGGCTATCTGCTCACCAGCATTATTAATCGCAATTAAAGCCACTTCATTGGATTTATTAGGATTGGCAAAACGGCCTTCCCATAAAGGTTTTACACCCACGGCTTGTGGGTGCGGCCAAATAGTTTGTACCGTATTGCGAGACAGTGGCCGACCACCAGCTTCATAAACATTAACATGGGATTTTAGCCTCAGAGGGAATTGGGTTTTTTGCCACCGGGCTGGAATCGTTAAAACCCCATGGCCATTATCATCCAAATGCGCCGCATCAACGGTAAAGGTTTCACTAAATTCGGTATAATGATTGGAGCCAAAATGATAACCCTCAAAATCCTTAAACAATTGCTCTGCAGTATCCATGGTGACAGTGGCATCATAGCGATTACCAGCTGCTGGGGCACCGTATAAGTAGTCACTTTGTAAATTTATAACCGCCGCTTGATCGCTACTTACTGTGCTTGATTCTGGTTTTAGTTCAAGTGCCAAGCGTTCTGGCAAAAAGTCCTCAACGAAAATATCAAAACTAAAGTGATCATTGTTACCTAATTTAGCCTCAAACTGCCAGCGCCCGGTTAGTGCATCCGCAGGTAAAGAGAATTCAGTGGTGTAATAACCACTGTCGTCACCTTGCCAATCAAAACTTTGCACCACCCGATTGTCAGGACGTTTAACAGCCACTGCCACAGGTGTCGGCGTGATTCGACGACCATCAGCATCACGTAAAATACCATCAATACGAACAGTTTCACCCGGTCGGTATAAATCCCGTGGACCATATAAGAATAATTCTTGTGAATGGTACGGCCGACCATTAATAGCAAATTCAGACAAATCTAATTTCGGTTGATTAAGCGCTAATAGCTGAATATTATCGCCCTGTTCCGCCAATAAATAAGAAGCATTGTTGTCACTCAAATCCAATAGCACAAAGCCAGATTCATCCGTCTCCGCTTCTACCAAAATGGTATTGTTTTTATCATAGGCAGTTACTTTCAGATTAGCGTAGGGTTTGGCTGCCGGTAACTTTTGTGCAAAAACTGCAAAGTTTTGACGATATTGGCGACTGTGTAGAGCTATATCAGTGCGAACAAACCAAGTAGTGGCATATTCATAATCATATTGATCTGCTGCCATCATAGTGACAAAGTAAACGCCAGAGGATTTAAGCTCAGCAATATTATCCAGCGGAATCTGATGGTTTTCAGTCTTATTGGCGGTCATCTCGAGCTGATATCGACCGGTATAAATTAAATCAGATACTTTGGTAAGCTCTTGTAATTCATAGATGCTTTGTTTGTTTGGATATTGTAAAAAATCGTGTAATTGGTTTTTATGAATTCGCCAGAACTTAAGCGTCACTGCCTCCACATTCACCGCTTCTATCGGTAAAGCGTGGTCAGATGAGAGTAAGGTATTGCCTTGCGAAATAAAACGTGCAGTTTTCTCTGCTGCAGTGGTTTTGAAGCTCTTATCATAACTTTGAGTAAGCATCTTACCCTGATGATTTTGCAAAGACTGACTCACATGGATTTGATAATCCGTATTCGCTTTAATAAAAGGGTAATAAAGTGCTAAACCATTATCAGCAACAATCCATGAAGCAGATAGGTTATTACCGGCCTCGGTCACCCGAATGAGTTGTGACCAATTTTGCTTTCGGTCTAAGGGATGATTAACATTAATTTGTAAAGCCGTTGTTTGGTCATAAATACCTTCAGAAATATTTAAAACCTGAAATGCCCCAGCCGATAATTTTGATGTGTCAAAAGTACTATCAGTGGCTTGTACCTGTCCAGCTTCCTCACTACTAACAGTTGTGGTCTCTTTAGCGGTGGGCTGTTGACTATTTTCAGAAACTTCCGAATCACCACAGGCCGTTAAGAATAAAACCCCAAATAAAAAACTCCATTTGATTTGTCGCATTGCTTGTACCCATTAATATTAATATCCCAATATTGTAGCCAATGAATCTGACAATAAAATATTTATTTAGGGCAAATATATGATAATCGTGAAACATTTCAAAATTAATAATATACAAATCATCCCAAGACATGATGAGCGTCTTGCCAGAACTGATCGCAGGTCAGTGGGAAGATGGATTGTAAAAAAGAATCGATATCTGTATTTGGATTTTGATTGTTCAATTGGTTATTCACATAAACCCATAAATGAGCGGCCGTAAAACCGATTTTATAATCATCACGCACCGCTTCGCTGTCAGCAAAACACAGCGATTCAGCTGATGATGGCGCCGCTAAAAAAGTAATGGCGGTTAACTGCTCAAGAGCTTGAATAAAATCAAATGAAGTCGAGCCACTTCGGTATTGTCGCAACATATATCGAACACATTGTTCCGCATAATTATCAGAGATCATTAGTTATCACAATAGTTTCTGTATGGGTAGCCAGCCAATTATTTTAAGAACCATTCGTTGCAATGACGTGCTGTTGGGATCATTTTGATAATAGTTACTTTGCAGCTCGCTCTCATACTCAACCCAAACAATATCATTGTCTTTATTGAGAGATAGAGTATAGGCTTCTTTGTGTAAAGAATTTGCAAAGTAATTATGGATTTTACCTGCCAACTCCCGGCTCTCGATAACCACACCCATTTCTGTGTTTAACATGGTGGAACGTGGATCAAAATTAAAAGAACCAACAAATACCAAGTGACCATCTACCGCAAATGTTTTGGCATGCAAACTGGCACCGGATGAACCCATAATTCCCATATCACTTTTATTGTCTTTTACCACTTGTGCGGCTTTTAATTCATATAAACCAACACCAGCTTTTAGTAATTTTTTTCGATATTTAGCATAGCCGGCATGCACCGGAATCACATCGTTAGCATCGAATGAATTAGTCAGGATACGGACTTGCACATCCCGCGAAGTCAGATCAGAAAATAGCTTTACCGCCCGACCCGGCACAAAATAAGGGGTAACGATATCAACCGTTGCTTTTGGTGATTCTAAAATTGCATTTAAGCGATGCACCATCAACTCATCGTCACTGTGAATACCTAATGTTTTTTGTGGATCATCACTAATCAATGTAACTTGTGTCCATTCAATGGACAAATTATTGGCTTTAATAGCTTGTGCCAATTCGCTGTTAATAAGTGCTTCTCGATAAGTGCGGTGCTGTTCGGTTGCGGTTAATGGTTTTAATGCGGTTGTTAGCAAATTCTCAACATTTCTTGAGGATTTCACATTAATAATCTGTTCTACCGGGATCGCCACCGAGCTATTAAAATACAAATCAAAATTATCGGTAATCGCCGGTAAAACCTCACCGATGGTCAGAACATCTAAATCTACATAATGTGGATTAAGGCCGGTACTGAAATACTCATCACCTATATTACGGCCGCCAATAATCGCTGCGACACCATCGACAACTATGGCTTTATTATGCATCCTACGGTTTAAACGAAAGAAATCCCAAGTGAAATTAATTACCTTAAAGCGACGAATCAAAAAGGGATTATAAAGCCGGATGTCTATCATTTCATGTTGATTGAGCTGACTGATGATACTATCCAAGCCATCAATACCATTGTCATCCAATAATAATCTAACCCGGACACCGCGATCAGCGGCTTCTTTAATTTCTTGTAGTAATAGCAAACCAGTTAAATCATTATGCCAAATATAATACTGGGCATCAATACTGACTTCTGCCTGTCTAATAAGCAAAATACGCATAGTGAAGGCATCAGCGCCACTGGCCAATATTTTTATACCACTTAAACCCGGATGCCTATCTGCATTAGTAGCAATTTTTTGCTGCCAAAAACTATTCTCTACTACTGGTATTGAATAGCTGTCGACTCGGGATTCAATGTTAGGTAATTTAAAAAATACTCTGGCAATAATAATCAAAACAGCGATTATCAAAACCATTATGAGTGTTATTTTGAGTGTCTTTATTAACATTGAAATAGCTTAGTTCAAAAGCCAACACCGATACAAGACCTTAAGTAGAGCATTTAAATATAGTATTTGAATCTAAGATGAAATTGGTTGTAATAAATCTTGCCATTGGTGCTGACTGAGGTTTTGTTGGGCGGTGTCAGAGGCCAGTAGTTGATTGGCTAGGGCTTGTTTTTGTTGTTGCATGGTATGAATTTTTTCTTCGACAGTGCCACGGCTAATAAGTTTATAAACAAACACCTGTTTATCTTGCCCGATTCGATGAGCCCGGTCGCTGGCTTGTTGTTCTGCGGCTGGATTCCACCAAGGATCATAATGAATCACAGTGTCAGCAGCAGTTAAGTTAATGCCTGCACCACCGGCTTTCAGACTGATTAAATAGACGGGGACTTCTTCATTTTGGAAGCGTTCAATGTCTTTAGTTCTTGTTTTAGCCGGAGTTTTGCCGGTTAGTGATAGATAAGGAATCTTTAAGATTTTTAGCTCCTCTTCAATCAATGACAACATACTGGTAAAGGATGAAAATATCAGAATACGTCGACCCTCTTCCACTAAATTAGGAATGGCGGTTGTTAGCCAATCTAGTTTGGCTGAACCGGCTTTTTTATCCACTGATTGTAAATTGACCAAAGCGGGATGACAGCAAACCTGACGTAACCGCAGTAAGGCATTGCCAATCAGTATTTGATTACCTTTTTGGTCTTTAAAAGCCTGCTTAATTTCATCCACCATGGTGAGACGAATACTTTCATAGACATGAGCTTGGCGCTCTTCTAAATCAATCATTTTCAGAATTTCAGTCTTATCAGGTAATTCTTTAGCTACTTCCGACTTGGTACGTCTGAGAATAAAAGGTGCCATGCGTTGTTGTAATTGTTGTAAGCGTTCTTGGTTGTCGTCTTTCTCAATGGGGAAACGATAAATATGTTCAAAGCGTTTTTCGGTGCCTAAAAAACCGGGCATCAGAAAATCAAACATAGACCAGAGTTCACCTAAATGATTTTCCACAGGAGTACCGGTTAAACAAAGCCGATGTTGGGCGGGAACCGCTTTGGCAGCTTGCGCAGTTTGAGTTTTTCGATTTTTAATGGCTTGAGCTTCATCCAGTATCAAATAAAAAACATTGCACTTACTGAGTTCAGCGATATCACGGTTCATAACTCCGTAACTGGTAATAATCAGATCATATTCACCCCAGGCTTGATAGTCTTTTTCACGGTTGGCACCGGTTAAAATCATGGTTTTAAGTGAGGGTGTAAAACGTGCAGCTTCAGCCTGCCAATTGCCCAATAAGCTGGTCGGGGCAACAATTAAACTGGTTACTCGGTCATTCTTTTGTCTATTTTGTTGCTTGTGTAATAATAAGGCTAGAGTTTGTAAGGTTTTACCCAAACCCATATCATCGGCTAATAAGCCGTGGAGATTATGTTCTTGCAGAAATAATAGCCAGTCTAAGCCTTGTTGCTGATATTGCCTTAAGGTTGCTTGCAGACCTTTAGGTACTGTAGTTTTCGGTAGCTTTTTAAAAGCTTTTAGTTTATTTACTTTTTCTTGAATCGAGGTATCACCCAACCACTGCAAACCTTTATCTATATCGACCGGATCTTCATTTTGTGCTGACTTCGCTGGGCTTTGCTGTTGCCAATTTTGTTGCAGTTGCACTACTTGCATTAGCTGCTGTTCAGCCAGTGGTAAACGTTCCGCTTTGTCTAAGGGTTTATCATCATAGAGTTCGCTCAAAGTACTAATAATTTGTTTTACTTTGGCCGCATCGACTCCAATCATTTGTCCTGAATCCAACTGCAGTACTAAATCCTTTTGCACCTGTTCAAACTGACCGGTTTTAATGGCTTTAACAATATAAGGCATGAGATTTATGGTCTCGCCATCTAGTTGCACACCCACTTCCAAAGCAAAGGCGGAAGCGCCACCGCCTTTTGCTTGTTTCTCTACTTGTACATACCATTGATTAGCTTTAATACGGTTTAAACGGAAACTATTCGCTATTACTACATCCCAGCCCAAATCATTTAAGGTAATTAGATACGGAGCCACTCGGCTAAAATCATCACTTAGATAGCGATCGTTAATTTCGAAAGAGTCACTAACTGGGGCTTCAAAATGTCCATGAACCGAGTCTAATTTATCCAGTAAATAGGCAAACTCGGCTAATCGAGTTAACTGCTGTTCAGAAATAGCCACACGGCCGCGGCGCACATCGGCTAAAGAAAAACTAAAATCATCGTCACCAACAAAATAGCGTAATGCCGCCCAATCAAATTCAATCAGGGGCTGCGGTGGCCAAGGGAAGGTTTGTTGTTCTGAATGAATAACAATTCGTGGCTTAATGCGCAAGACATCCGGAATCTTAATGGATTTATTAACCGGCACATATTTAACCAAAGCATTTTCTGCCAACACAAAACTCAAATGTTCAGTTAATTTAAGGGCATTCCTGGGAGGTTTTTCTGGACTGGTTTGAAAACTAATCGGCTGCCGGTAACAGGCACGCCAAAAACAGCGACCGGTAGTGACCACTGCAGTCAGTAATTCAGAATCACGGTCTGCTTTTAAGGTTACTTTTTGGGCTTCTGATAAACCCGCTTGTTGCATGAGATAAAATACCCGCTGGTCTGCCAAGGAAACGAATTTCGGTCGCTTCTTTTTCCACAGTAAGCTGTTGTCTAATGGTTCTTTAATAGTATAGCGTTCATCTTGACTCAGGTATGCTTTGTGTAAAGTTACACTAAACCCTGCTGGTTCTTTACTTTCATCCAACAAATAAACCACTCTATGGCGAGCCATCGCCGGAAACGGGTCATATTCTTGTTTTTGCATCCAAGAAGTAAATGTTTGGTTGATATTCTGCAGTGCTTTTACCTGATGGGTAAATGGCTGTAAACGACTTAAACGACTGCGATTAAGTAGGGCCAAGGCGGCCATATGGACACAAGGTTTCGGGTCTTCGCAATCACAATTACCGGGCAGTTCATTATTTTCAGAACTAGGTAATGGCCAATGTAATTTAACCTGTCGGGTTTGAGCAGAGCCAATAACAGCTGAGATTATGGCTCGGCTAATTCCGGTATTGCCGGGCTTTTGCCAATCCTGAATACCTTCCGACAGTATAAGCTTACACGCTTTATAGAGCTGTATTTCAGAAAATATACGACTAAGTAGATTGCTGGGCCCTTGAAACCCAAGCGGTGTTTTTTGCATCGATACGCCATGTTTTATTAACAACAATCAACCATTATAAAACATGCTGAGGACATTCCCCAGCTTCGTCATCAGTTTTTAATCGCTGTCGGCAGAAAGCTCGGCAGATCGTTGTGTGGCTGCCACCACCGCTTGCTTAACAATATCATCAAAGTTAAAGGTTTGTAACCGGCTTAAAGCAGCATGGGTGGTACCTTGCGGCGAAGTGACTTGATCGATTAATTCATCCATAGATAAATCACTGCGTTCTGCCAGTAAGGCTGCACCTACAGCAGTTTGTTGGGTCAACAAAGCGGCATTGGTCGGTGATAATCCAAGTTCTTCCGCCGCCGCTTGTAGGGCCTTGATAAAAGTGAAGAAATAAGCTGGGCCACTGCCTGATAAAGCCGTGACAATATCCATATCACTTTCTTCAGTAACCCAGACAGAAGTGCCAACCGCATCCATCATTTGCTCACAAATCAGTCGTTGTGATTCAGTAACGTGTTCATTGGCAAACATACCGATAGCTCCTTGACCAATGGCCGACGGCGTGTTGGGCATGGTGCGGATAATTGCCGTTGGTTGTTGCAGCCAATCCTGCATTTGTTGGGTGGTAATACCGGCAGCCA
>CAJDWB010000068.1_pt1 | contig 13913 bp, 9 predicted proteins | sample 7391501 | NCBI WGS metagenome assembly CAJDWB01 (sample SAMEA7055733, study PRJEB34461) | soil metagenome | biome: terrestrial ecosystem; feature: Peninsula; material: soil | place: Antarctica | collected 2016 | reverse complement strand
TTTTGGCCGGGAAAAATACTGACATCGGCTTCATCAAATAACAACAAAGCACCACGCCGCAAACTCATATTGGACAGTTTTATCATGGTCGGCCATTGTGCGGGAATTTCATGCTAAAATCAATTACAATGACACTATGAACACCTTAGCCCTCATCCTTATCACCATAGCAACCATTGGCCTTATCAGCCTGATTGCTGGTCTTATCCTATTTAATAAAATTCTCAACAATATCCACCAACAGCTGACCCTAAATAACAGTCATTTAGCCGACATCGCTCGCTCGCAACGCATCCTCGCCAACAATCCCAAAGACTTCGAAGAAACCAAACGCATCAGTCAATTAAAACGTGATTAAGCTCAAACAAGCCACTTATCAATCAGACTAGCCATCATTGAATCGAACCCAAACACTCAAGTTGATTTTCAGGTACCCAAAGCAGTAGTTTTGGAATCTGAAATATTAACCAATATAACAGTACACCCTATCCCTTAACTTGTAGCTTCCAATAATAGACTTAAAGCTTCAACGAGCTCTTAAAGTAAAACACTAAGAGCATTAATAATATTATTTTTCAGATATCGTAATTGTGATAATATAAATTCTCAAAAATAATGGCTGTTGATATAAATGAAATTTATTCTCGCTCTTTTTACTTTATTATTCCTCCTAACCGCAAATGCTGAACGTGTAGATTTAACGGTGCTTAATATTAATAATATTGGCCCAGATTTACTAACTGAAGTGAAAAACATGGACGGTGTGGATTGGTGGTTAGAAATGGGCGATAAACTGATTATTGCGACCAGTGAAAACCACCTAAAAATGTTACCAACAGGCGTTTCCGTTGATTCAAACTTATCCAATATCAACACGGATGATTTGGCTTTTCATGTATTAGGTCATTGTGACCACTCAGAAATGGATTCAATTTTACATACCAACCTGAACGTAGTTTACGCTGGCCAATCTACAAGACTAGTTAATGTCGTTGACATAAGGGATAAAAATCAATTGCACGCGCATAGTTCAATTCTGCCTTTTGAAAGGAACAAAGTTTTAAGCTATCAATTCAGTAACAGCGTCTTTAATAACACCCTTCAAAGCAACAGCCAAGTTCAAGTGCTTGTTGATCAAGTGGACAAAGACCGGTGGTTTAGTCAGGTTGAGTATTTAGCCGGACTGGATCGGATGTTAGAAATTGACCTGAATACGGCCGGTGACTGGTTGGACGATAAATTTACAGCTTTAGGACTGACCACTTCTCGAATTTCTTTGCACCCTAATTATCGAGGATCCAACGTTTTAGGCTTCAAACAAGGCACCACAAGAGTCGATGACTGGTATGTTGTGGGTGCGCACATGGACTCTAGAAATGAATACTGGAATGATAATTTACCTTCTCCGGGTGCCGAGGACAATGCATCAGGCTGTTCCGGGGTTTTAGAAATAGCCAATGTAATCAGCCAATATGAAACTGAAGCCTCTATTGTTTTCATGTGCTTTATCGAAGAAGAGTCCGGTTTATTGGGTTCAAAAGATGTTGTGACCCAATTAAGCAACGATGGCGACATCGGTAAAGTGCAGGCCATGCTGAACATGGATATGATCGGCTACAGAGCATCCAATAGAAATGCAGCCATTGTTGGAGCTAAAACATACCTACATCAAACATTGGCCAATACAGTTGCCGCCAACGGTAATCTATACACGGACATTGACTGGCAGGTCAATCTCAATATGTGTTGTACAGATTTTGTCAGTTTTGCGAATGCTGGAGTCCCGGCAGTTACATCCAATCAACCTGATATTACAACTTATTTTGGCTACCATTCAACCCAGGACCTCGCGGTTAATCTCGACCCTATTCTGGGCGCAGGGATAGTTAAAGCGAATTTGGTTACCTTGATTGATATGGTGGGTGTTGATTTCACTTCAAACGACATCATTTTTATCAACGGATTTGAAACACTTTAAGCAATCATTGAATTTATAATCGGCTTTAGTTATGCATTATAATAAACTGATTGAACACAGCTCTGTCTATTTTAAATTGCAATAGACAGGGTGTTGTTCTTTACGTTAATCGAAATCTAAACTTTAGCAACAATCATCAACTACTCAATCTCCTGCCTGTCCTCTAAAACCGCCAGCCATTCTGGAGCGATAAATTTCGGGGAGCTAAGGAGGTTAATCTTAAGAGTGCCTTTGCGATTGGCGAGGCATTGGTTGGCAAAATCACCGGCCATATTTTCATTGGTCAAATTGATACATGGATCGTTGTTGGCCATATCAACCAGACGAGAATTGATCTCGTAGGGTGAAGAAATGGCTTTGAGGCGGCCACGCATCAGGTTGGCACAGACAGGTTGCTCGTCAACACAGATGCTAAAGTCGATGTTGCTGGGTGCTAACAATAGTTCTTCGCGCTGTAAGATACGAATGTCTTTACCAATTTCGCGCCGGTAGATGGGGTGTAAATAGGCCCACAGTAACATCGGCTTCAGTAATTGTTGTTGGTACAAACTATATTGGTGATAGTTTTCAACCAATATTTTTGAGTTAGCAACCATTGCTGATGGGTTATTGTCCATCATCAGTAAATACAGGTTAATAATATTATCAGTTTTAACAGGCAGGGTGAGTTGAGCGCGTTCTACAATTATAGCGCTGCGATCTTGGCTGATTAAGGCATTAATTAAAGGCTGATAATTGGGCTCAGGTTTAAGGTTTTGTCCGGTGCAAGCCACTAACAAGCAACAAATTACAAAAACAACAGATTGTTTAATCATGGGTAGCGCAGTCATAAAATAACTGCTATTGTATGCCCTGTTAAGGGTAAAATTGTGACCTTTAGCAAAATATTTCAAAAGTCAGCTATTTATTGCTTTGTTTTGTGCTTAAAAAGCAGATACGCTCTTTACTTTGTCCGCTTTGTTCTTTAGAATACGCGGTCTTGTTTCGTACAGAACAGTGGAACCGATTATGAGAAAAAACATTCACCCAGAGTACCGAGAAGTGGTATTTCAAGATTCAGGCGCTGAGTTTGCGTTTTTAACGCGTTCATGCTTGCACACAAAAGATACCATTAAATGGGAAGACGGTAAGGAATATCCTTTGGTAAAAATCGAAATCTCATCGAAATCACATCCATTTTATACCGGCCAACATAAAGTGGCTGATGCCGGTGGACGTGTAGATAGATTTAAACGTCGTTACCAAAGATAATAAAACCGATTTAACAAGTTTAAATTCAAAAAACCCGATTTTTTCGGGTTTTTTTGTGGGCTAGATATATTATAAATAGTGACTGGCCTAAATTAGCGTTTAGGTATTATGCCCGCTGGGTTAATATGTTTATTCAACAGAAATATAATGTTAAAATGAACGCTTGTATGAATCCAACCCACAAAGTGAACTCGGAGACCAATTCCATGAGTAAAGATGTTGTAAAAATAACTACCCCGGAAGGGAAAACCGCTGAATTGCCGGTTAAACGTTCCGTTTTAGGGCCGCCTACTTTTGATATCAAAAGTTTACACAGCCAAACCGGCTACTTTACTTATGATTCCGGGTTTGCTGCGACGGCAGCCTGTACCAGTGAAATTACATTTATTGATGGTGATGAAGGTATTTTACTTTATCGTGGTTATCCGATTGAGCAATTGGCTGAAAACAGTAACTTTATGGAAGTATCTTATTTACTGCTCAACGGGGAACTACCCAATACCAAAGAATATGACGACTTTACCTCTCTACTTACCCGTCACACTATGGTTCATGAAAAAATTCGTTCATTTATGAAAGGCTTTCAGTACGATGCCCATCCGATGGCAATGATGATGAGTGTTGTTGGCTCATTTGCGGCTTTTTATCATGACGCCACCAATGTTAACAGTGAAGCCGATCGTAAACTGGCAGCAATTCGACTGATTGCAAAAATGCCAACAGTTGCAGCGGCAGTTTATAAAAATTACGTAGGCCAACCGACTATGTACCCTAATAACAGCTTGAATTTTACCGAGCGGTTGTTAGCAATGATGTACGGCGTACCGGCGGAACCTTATGAAATTAACCCAGTAGCGGCTAAAGCACTGGATTTATTGTTTATCCTGCATGCTGATCATGAACAAAATGCCAGTACTTCGACCGTTCGTTTGGTTGGTTCTACCGGTGCCAATCCCTATGCTTGTATTGCAGCCGGAATTGCTTCTTTATGGGGGCCAGCTCACGGTGGTGCCAATGAAGCGGTATTAAACATGTTGGATGAAATTGGTGATGTTAGCCAAATTGATAAATACATCGCTAAAGCCAAAGACAAAGATGACCCTTTCAGACTGATGGGTTTTGGTCATCGGGTTTATAAAAATTTCGATCCACGCGCGACTATTATCCGCAAAGCCACCCACGAAGTATTAGACTCTTTAGGTGTTGATGATCCGCGCTTAGAATTGGCAATGAAATTAGAGGATATTGCATTAAGAGATGAGTATTTTGTTGAACGTAAACTGTACCCTAATGTTGATTTCTATTCTGGAATTATCTACAAAGCACTGAATATTCCTGTGCAAATGTTCACTGTTATGTTTGCACTGGCGCGTACTGTAGGCTGGACTGCTCAATGGTTAGAGCAATACGAAACTGAAGATACCCGCATCGGTCGTCCACGGCAAGTTTATCGCGGTGCTACGCAACGTGATTATGTAGCTAAACACAAAAGATAAACGATGTTACAGGCACATTTAACGTCTTTGGGTTTTAATCCTGAGATGGTGCTAAAACACCTCGATTCACACATAACCCTGTCTTATCAAGATGGGGTTTTGTTATTAGTAGATAAGGAAAATGATGACAACATATTAATAATTGACTTCTGTGAGTCACGTTTTCAGTATCGCTTACAACGTGCAGATCATGAACAAGTTATTAAAGCCTGTCGCATAAAAAGTAAAGCCAATCTAACGTTATTAGACACCACTTGTGGCTTAGGTCGAGACGCTCTACTATTACAGCAAATCGACTTTCAGGTCACTGCTTGTGAACGCCACCCGGTGCTGGCGGCTTTATTGGCTGATGGATTACGGCGTATACCTGATTCATGGAACACCTTCACTTTGTATGCTAAAGATGCACGCGAAATGATGCAGCAGCAATCTTTTGATGTGATTTACCTAGACCCAATGTTCGCAGAAAGCCGTAAATCGGCCAAAGTCAAAAAAGGCATGCAGTTATTACAACAGCTTCATAATAACCAAGCAGATGACAGCGAAGCGCTATTCGATGCCGCTTGGCATTCACCTTGTCAGCGCTTAGTGGTTAAAAGGGCGGCTAAAGCACCTACCATTAATGCCACTAAACCTACTTTCCAACTAAAGAGTAAAACTTGTCGATTTGATATTTATCAACGTAGTTAGCAGTTATTAACCTTTTATCGATACATATAGCGACTTAAGTGCTGGTCGCTAAAGTTATCCAAATAGCCTTTTAATTCCGGATCAACCAAATGCCTTGAGACATAAAAATATAAAGGAATCATTGGTAACTGCTGCTGCAGTAGTGTATCTGCACGGCTAATTAAATCAGCTCGCTCAGTGATCGTCAGTACTTCTGTTCGCAGACGTTTAAGTAAAGCATCGTAATTAGGGTCAGCAAATGCGTAATAATTGAACCGAGACTGCGATTCAAACAACTGCAAATAGTTTAATGAGTCGTCATAATCAGCAATCCAGCCACCCCGAAAAACCTGTTTATTCGGACCTTTACGGGTTTGAATAAAAACTTTCCATTCTTGGTTTTTTAAGCGCGTTTTTATACCTAGATTTTGCCACCACATGGCCGCCACCGCTAAAGCCACTTTTTTCTGATTATCACTATTGTTATAAAGAATTTCCAGACGATCACGCTTGGGGTCAAAGTCACTTATAGCCAAATATTCGTGGGCTTTATCAACATCAAATAAGTCCTGTTGATTTTCTTTATTCGGCAATAAGCCTGCTGCCGGTGCCTGACCTGACTTCAGCACCTTTTCAACCAAAATGGTGCGATTAATACCCAAATTTAGGGCCTTTCTGAGGTTATTATCCTTTAATTGTGAATCAGTTAAGTTTAAGCCCAGAAAGAAACTGCCATTATATGGTGCAATACGTAACGCTTCTTCTAAATTCATCCGTAACCAATCTAGTTGAGCATCCGGAACCGTTTCGGTTATCGCCAATTCGCCTGCCCGAAACCGTAATAATTCACTGTTCTGATTCTCAGTCACCAGATAATGAATCATATTAAAATGGATTGTATCCGCAGCATGGAAATAGGGATTTTTTTGCAAAGCAATAAATTCATGGGGCTGATGACTCTCTAACTGATAAGCGCCGTTATAGACAGACTTTCCAGTCGGTGGTAAAGGCACAAAAATGGGCAACAATAATTTATCAGGTAACCGCGAATCAGGGCTCAGCAATTTAATTTGTAGGTGGTGCGGGTGTTCGCTTGTAACCTGTAACTGCTGCTTATGACGCAGGTTATCAAACAAGAATGCATAGGCTGCGGCGGTTGCTGGTTTTATGGCTTGTTGCCAAGCATAAATAAAATCATTCGCTACCACCGTACTTCCATCACTCCAACGGGCGGTTTCCTTTAATGTAAAGTCCCACTGTAATCCGTCTTCACTAACCGTATAATTTTCGGCTACTCCAAGAATGGGTCTGCCTTCAATATCATAAGTAAACAGGCCTTCGTAAATATCATTCAAAATATGATGACTGTTCAATCCTTGTGCTTGGTGCGGGTGCAGTGAATCCGGTTCAGCACCATTACCACGTTGTAAGGTATTTGTTGTCGCAATTGATTCTGTAACAAATAAACTAAGCACTAAAACCAACAAGTATGGAATAAATTGTTTTCTCATTATTTAATTATCTATAAATGAAGTGGTTTTCGGGTTTAGTTTTGGTATCATTCTGTGCTCATTGAATCAAAAAATCAGCTAATTGACTATATAGCCTCTGGCAACAAACCCAAAGCACAATGGAAGGTTGGCACGGAGCATGAAAAATTCGGCTTTCACAAACATAACTTAAAGCCTTTACATTATGACGAGCCGGGTGGTATTCGTGATATTTTAGAAGGCTTGACCGAACACTATGACTGGCAGCCGGTTTATGAAAACAATCAGGTCATTGCACTTTCTCGTGACGGTTGTTCGATTACCTTAGAACCGGGCGGTCAACTGGAGCTTTCGGGTGCACCCTTAGCAGATGTTCATCAAACCTGTGCCGAAACCAGTCTTCACTTAAAAGAAGTCAAAAGTATCGCAAAACCTTTAGGATCGGCTTTTTTAGGTATGGGCTTTCACCCTACGGCCAGTCGGGAAGACATTGCTTTTATGCCCAAAGACCGCTATAAAATAATGAGCGCTTATATGCCTAAAGTGGGCAGTTTAGGTCTTGACATGATGAAGCGGACTTGCACCATCCAAGCCAACTTAGATTTCGAATCAGAAGCGGATATGGTGAAAAAATTTCGTGTCAGCTTGGCATTACAACCGGTGGCAACTGCGCTGTTCGCCAACTCACCCTTTACCGAAGGCAAAGCCAACGGTTTTGTTAGTTATCGCTCACATATTTGGACAGATACCGATCCCGACCGTTGTGGCATTCTACCTTTTGTCTTTGAATCTGGTATGGGTTTTGAGCGCTATGTGGATTATATGCTCGATGTGCCAATGTATTTTGTGATGCGTAATGATGTTTATTTAGATGCCAGTGGTCTATCATTTCGTGATTTTATGGCGGGTAAACTCAGCATTTTACCGGGTGAAAAACCTACTATTAAAGATTGGGAAGATCATTTAACCACTGCTTTTCCAGAGGTCCGACTTAAGAAGTTTCTAGAAATGCGCGGTGCCGATGGCGGTCCATGGCGGCGAATTTGTGCCTTACCGGCACTTTGGGTGGGCTTGCTGTACGATGAAGCGCAACTCAACCAAGCCGCCGAAATGGTCAGTGAATGGACTTTGGAGGATCATGCCTACTTACGCAGCCAAGTGCCTAAATTAGGGCTCTGTACGCCTTTCAAAGAAGGCAATGTTAGAGATCTGGCTTTACGCATGCTGGCTATGGCGCGTGCCGGATTAGAAAAGCGGGGAATCAAAAATAGTTGTGGCAAAGACGAGAGCATCCACTTAAATGGCTTACAAGTTATTGCCGATACCGGTGTCACACCGGCCGAACGTAAACTCGGTAAATACCATGGTGTTTGGAATAAACAATTAGATGATATTTTTAAGCTATGTGCTTATTGAAATTATCCTACTTTATAAAAAAGCCCGGAATTCCGGGCTTTTTTGTGTCCTTAGATGACAGTTAATGTGATTGCATAAGTGACTTAATTCGAACCTTATGTCTAACCCAGTCGCCACCTTCAGCACCCGGATAACTTATATTAATATCCGTCATTCCATCCGTGCTCATATCCTTCAACGTATTTTTCAAATTTAACTGTAATGTGCCAATGGCATTAACACTTAACGGCTGTTTGGCTTGTGTCCGACCATAACCATCTACCTGATAAAAAGTCGTCACAAAATCCTCGCCTGCATGGAAACCACCGGAATCAGCCAGTGCCCATCGGGCATTGCCATCGGCATCATAATAAAATAGATAAGCCTGTAGCTGCTGGTTAGTTTGGATTATTGAATAGCCCCAACCAGCATCATTATCACCCCCATACCAGGACGTACCAAAATCTACTTTTGGCTTGTTTCTATCTAATACAATGGGTTCAATGCACCATGTCTGATTTTCATTATTGATTGTGAACTCAGCCAATGCCACCCGTGACAAATTACGAGTTTCCCCATCCTGACAGGCAACGTGGGCACGCGCTATGGCATTATTAAAGTTAATCGATAAACGTCCCTCAGTTAAACTCGGATCAGCAATAACTGGTATAGCATCTTCCGGGTTTATGGTGTAAACATATTTAGGTTTTTCTAAACTACCAGGATCGTACTGGGCATTTAAAATACCATTTTTTAGGGTGGTCACCGAGTTATACCATTCAGGGTTACCTGAATTATCATAGGTATAAAACATGGTGTAATAGAGATTATCACGTCCCACAGATTCAACTATAAAGCCATGGCCGTTGTGCTTTGGATCATACCATGAACCTTTGGTTGGTCTGATATTGCCGCTGTTTATACAATTGTCACAAACCATATTGCTTTGGTTAATCGTGTTGGTCAAGCGTATATCATCCACCCAAAAACCAGTTACGAAGGTATTGGTATCGGTAATACTGCGAAATCTAAAGCGAATGGTTTTACCGACATAATTTGTCGACAAATCTACTTCTGCCTCTCGCCACTGCGATCGATTTCCGGACCAAGCAAAGTGACTCTGGGCCGTATTGTTATTACTTAGCTGACCATCATAAGGCTCTGTACTTAAAGAGCCAATATCTAACCAGTTATTTTCACCTTTAACTTGCATTTCCAGTACCACGCCGTCCCATTTTTGATTGGCTGAAGCTTCTGTTTCATAAGCCAAGGCAAAGCTTAAAACATTACCACCACCGGCTAATGTCAGCCATGGTGATGTTAGTGTTTTATCGGAGTAATTATCCTCCCCTGGTGCAAACCAACTGGTATTACCTGAATAGACCTTATCAGTGACTTTTTTCCAAGGTAAATTACCTAAATTAAGGTGCTGCTCCATGCTGTCATCAGTTTCAGCACCAGCAAAGAAATCACCTTTTTGAACCACTTGGTTGACGGCTGTTAAAGGCGTAACTGAAGTTTCAAAACCACCAAAATCGGTCATTACTGTTATCGGCACATCAATAGCCGCAGCACAGGATGCATTATCAGCTAAACTTACTGACACCGGAATAACTTGGCTACCAAAGGGTGCTAAATTTACAGTGGTTATGGCTATACCATTGACAGTTAAGGCGCCGCTATTCTTAACACCGATTGCGACTTGATTTAAGCTCGAATTACTATGGTTCACTACCTGCAGCATAAGCTTACCCGTTTCACCGCGATCAATATAGTTATCATCATCACAGCTGGAATCGGTGCCGACAAACTTAAGCAATGAGACGGAAATCGGGTTACGCTGGGCTTTATAGGTACCGCGTCCATGGGTGCCGACATAAAGCGTATTATTGTTACCCCACACTAAATCAACAACACGGGTTAAGGCGGGGCCATAGTTGGTATAGTTTTTCCAGGTATAGTTAAAGCCATTACTGCTTTCACCAACCCATAAACCCAACTCACTGCCAACAAATAGCCGGTCGGACTTTGTTGGATCATTAATGACTTTGAATAATGGAATATTTGGTAGATTAGCGGCAATGGAAATCCAGTTTCTACCCCCATCAATTGATTTGATAATGCGACCTTTGCTGTATCCACCTAAAGTGGCATATATCGTCTTACCGGAAGTATCAAAAGCATCAACTCGAATATCTGTAAATATTGTGCTGCCATAACCAATTTGTTGCGGATCAATGGTTACTTTAGTGACAGTATTCGTCGAACCCAAACCATCAATAATAATAAATTGATTACTATTAACATTTGCCATGCCAGCAAATGCTTGGTTCGGCTTATGTGGGTTAAAAGCCAAAGCCGATACTGAAGCACCACTGATAACACCACTGACATCTTTCCAAATAGCACTGCCTAACAGGCGTGTATTGGTAGAATAATACACTTTATTAGTACCCACCAGCATGCGGTTACCATTTTTTTCATCCAACACAAAAGGCTGAATAAAGCGAGCTCCTTCGGTATCCGGTAAAACCATACTTTTCGCTGACAATCCACCATCTGAGGAACCATACATTTGACCTTCCACATAGGAGCCATAAACGTAATTACTATTTTGCTGATCCCAAGCGCTATAACCACCATCGCCACCTTGCCATTCAAGCCAAGTTTGTTTATCACCAAAATACAGTTGTGAGCCATTATCCTGGGTGCCGGAGGTTAAAAACTGACCATTAGGGCTGACCGCGATACCATAGGATTGGGAAATATTTAAACCATTATTTAAATGGCCGAAGGTGTTACCGCCATCCATAGACTTGGCTACACCGCCATCGGTAACGAAATAAATATCGTTATTATTATGCGGTGAAAAGAAATAACCGTGATGATCGGCATGCATATATCGCTCTACACTTCCTGCTTGAGCCCACCAGTTTGATTTTTTAACAATACTACTGCCACCATCATAACTGGTGTATAAATCAATGGCACCTAACAGTACATGATTTTGATTGTTTGGATTAACTGCAATCGCTAAGTCGTACCAACCCTGTCTTTCAATAAAGTTAGTTTGTGATGCGGTACGATTAAATTGTAAATTTTGCCCGCCAGAAGCCGACCATAACCCAAGGGTACCGTTGGTAGCGCCACCAGTCAGCTCTTCAGCTTCTTTAGAAACAGCTACATAGACTTTGCCGGTCTGAGCAAAACCAATCTCCATGCGCTCCACATCTTCCATTGGTAAGCCGTTATTGCTGAGTTGTTGCCAGTGTGCGCCACCATTCGTTGAGCGCATCACAAAGCGTTGCAAATCTGTCACTTGACTGGCTTTTAATATGGCTGAAACGGTATTGCCGCTGTTAATGATTTTGTTTCCTAAAGCGAGATTAATCATGACTGAAGGAATTGTGATGGTAGTATCTTCGCCACCCATGATAACAGGTATTGAACTGTCGTTCTGATAGACAATAACCGCCACAGCTCCTTTACTTTGGGCATTTTTAACCTTGGCAGTAAAATCACAAGTACCCCGTTGGATTAAAGCAATTTTACCCGTGATATTATTAGTGATGGGTTCACAAGCATCTTGTGTAGAGCCAACACCGTCTCGCGCTAAAACAATTTGTCCGCTGATGCCTGCTGCCGGAACCTCAGGGCCAAAACCGGCCGGCATGGCCTCATAATTACCGACCAAACCCGACGGTGCGGTAATACTTAATTCTGCTAAAACCTGATTGGGGTTGCCGAAATGATATGCCAGAAAATGCTGGTCATTGGCGGGATCTCTTTTTAAATCGGTAAAGCCACGACCGGTGGTTGCATGCTTACTAACTTCTTGCCAGGTTTGTCCTAAATTTGTAGAGCGCATAATACCCATGCCTGTGGCTGCCAGCAGAATTTGTGAGTTGGGTACCCGAGCCATGCGGTTAACGTAATAAAAGTTTTGTTGATTGGTGCTGGTAAGTTGTGACCAAGTATCACCGAAATCTTCGGAAACAAATATACCGGCACCCTGTGCCGCATCGAAGTTAAAAAACCCCTCGCCGGTACCAATGAATACCCGCTCCGGGTTATCTGGATCCACTAACATACTACCAATGGCAATATTAGGTAAAAAATCTGATTTAGGGTGCCAACTTTTACCGTCATCAATAGATTTCCAGACACCACCGGAAACACCACCGGCCAACAGCACACCGGGTTTAGTGGGATGAATGGCAAAACCACGAATACGACCTCCAAAAACACCTGGGCCAATTTCATCAAACCGCATAGGTAAAATACCGTCACTTTTCAGGGATTTCTCAGCAATTTGAATCTCACGTTTAATATCCATATTAAGTTGTGAAGGATTCTTACCTTTGGGTGTTTGTCTAAAATCAGCTAACCATTGAGCCGCTTTATCAGGCTTATCGTATTGTTTCTTATCCTTTTTCTTGACAAAAGCATCCGTACTTTTGCTCTTATTATTCTGAACCTCTGGCGCGTTATCGGTACGTGAACTAATTTGCGTCAGATAAACCATAGCCGTCAACAGGGCTATAAAGGATAAATTCACAAGTGTTTTCATTTATAAGTGTGGGTTAAAAAAGAATCATTTTAGCACAACCTTATGATTTCAAGTTATATTCAAGCTGGTACAAAAAAAGCGGGCTGACACATAGCCAGCCCGCTTTTTGTAGTCTTGAAAGTTTTATTGAAACAAAAATGCCACAATCGATAATACAATGGTATAAGGCAATGCCATCCACACCATCCGCATGTAACCCAAACGAATGGCTGGGGCCAATGCCGAGGTTAACAAGAACAAGAAGGCAGCTTGGCCATTAGGTGTAGCAATAGAAGGAATGTTGGTGCCGGTATTTATCGACACAGCTAAAACTTCCATATGCTCACGGCTAATGCTACCGGCATCGAACGCCGCTTTTACTTCATTAATATAAACCGTTGCCACAAACACATTATCACTGATGGCTGATAACAGACCATTGGCCACAAAAAAGGCTTTGGGCTGATCTTCAATATCCATCGCCAGTACCCACTCAATAACCGGGGTAAATAAATGCTGATCATGAATCATGCCGACGATAACAAAGAAAATACACAGTAAAGATACAAAAGGTAAGGATTCTTCGAAAGCCGGTCCAATACGACTTTCATGATTAATACCGGTAAATGCCGTAACGATAACCAATAAAGACAGGCCAATTAAGCCAACTTCCATAACGTGAAATGCCAGACCGAAAATCAGCATAACACCACACAGTCCTTGTACGATTAAGCCATACTTTTCAACCATAGTTCGTTTGGCATCTTCTTCCTTTAAGTAGTCTTCTAAAACACTGCGCACGCCCTCATCTAACTTAGTGCCATAGCCAAACTTTTTACCGAATAACTCCAACACAATTACCATACATAAACCGGCGATTAAAACCGGAATGGTCACGTGGGTCATATGCATAGCAAACTCAATGAAAGTCCATTCCATTTTTTGACTGATTAATAAATTCTGTGGCTCTCCTACTTGGGTCATCACACCACCCAAAGCGGTGCCAATGGCACCATGCATGACCAAAGATCGAATAAAGGCGCGAAACCCAGCCAAGGTATCACCACCCATATCAACAGATCCAT
>CAJDWB010000058.1_pt2 | contig 14067 bp, 9 predicted proteins | sample 7391501 | NCBI WGS metagenome assembly CAJDWB01 (sample SAMEA7055733, study PRJEB34461) | soil metagenome | biome: terrestrial ecosystem; feature: Peninsula; material: soil | place: Antarctica | collected 2016 | reverse complement strand
CTGCTGTAATAAAACTGATAGGTACCTGATCGCGGATTTTACGTTTACGTAATTCAGTATCTAGAATAAGGGCATACTCATAAGCAGGCCCATAACATGAGGCACCTTGCACCGCACCGACAACAATCGGTCCCGGGTTAGCTGCAAAAGCTTCCCACTTTTCACCGGCTGTCGCCGCATGGCCTGTGGTGCAAACCGAATCGGTGAATGCCGCGGGCCCAAGCCCTTTGATAGCGGCAAAATCCAATTTCGGTCCGGTGGCAATTACTAAGTAATCATAATCAATAATCCGATCATCATCTAAGATTACTTGGTTTAGTTCCGGCTTGACTTGTTTGGCAGCCACTGGAATAAAATCAATATCACGTTTTTTAAACATCGGTGGTAAGTCCACCTTAATTTGTTCTTGTGTGCGCCAATTAACAGCCACCCACGGATTAGATGGAGTGAACTCAAACCAGTCTTTGTCGCTAATAATCGTCACTTTAGCTGTTTTTCCCAAGAGGTCTTTGGCCTCTAAAGCCATTGGAATACCGCCGATACCGGCACCTAAAACCACTACATGTTTCATACTCTGACCTCAAATAATGTAATAGTAATTAGATTAGCATGTACTTAACTAAAAAACAACCGTTAATTTGTCGTGATTGAGTTAACGTCTACTAAATCGTATAATGCCAGCCTTTTGAGAGCGTAAATACGATGTCTTTATCAGCACTCACCGCCGTCACTTCAGTAGATGGTCGCTATCATGGGAAAACCCGTGTTTTATCCCCCTATTTCAGTGAATATGGTCTTATTAAAAGCCGTCTGCTGGTGGAACTTTCATGGCTGATTAAACTGAGCGAATGCGCTGAAGTTAAAGAACTGCCACAATTCAGTGGCTCCCAAAAACAGCAACTATTGGCATTACATGACACATTTACGCCTGATGAAGCCCAACGAGTTAAGGACATTGAAGCCGTTACCAACCACGATGTGAAAGCGGTTGAGTATTATATTAAGGGAAAAATGGTGAAAATTGAGGGCTTAGCAGCCTATCAAGAGTTTGTTCATTTTGCCTGTACCTCAGAAGACATTAATAATCTGGCCTATGGCTTAATTTTAAAACAGGTTCGAGTCGACATATTAGTTCCCCAAATCAGTGGTTTAATTGCTTCTTTACGAAGCATGGCACATGATTTCTCTGGGGCTGCGATGATGTCCAAAACCCACGGCCAACCGGCCACACCTACGACCATGGGTAAGGAAATGGCCAATGTGGTATTTCGCCTTGAACAACAATTGAGCAAACTCACCGATGTAACATTATTTGGAAAACTAAATGGTGCTGTTGGTAATTTCAACGCCCATATTTGTGCTTATCCTGAGGTCGATTGGCCGACTCTTTCAAAAGATTTCATTACCGAACTGGGATTAAGCTTTCATCCCTACACTACCCAGATCGAACCCCATGATTACATCGCCGAAATCAGTCATGTCATGATTCGCGTACATGTCATATTACTGGATTTATGTCGAGATATTTGGGGCTATATTTCAAACAATTATTTTGGCCAAAAAACCAAAGCCGGTGAAGTGGGTTCCTCCACAATGCCACATAAGGTCAATCCAATCGACTTTGAAAATGCCGAAGGTAATTTAGGTCTAGCCAATGCCTTATTAGCTCATTTAGCTGAAAAACTGCCTGTTTCTCGCTGGCAAAGAGACCTCACCGATTCCACCGTATTAAGAGCCATGGGTACCGCTTATGGGCATGCTCTAATTTCATACCAATCACTAGCCAAAGGGTTAACTAAGCTAACTTTAAATACTACCGTGCTTGAAGCTGACTTGAATGCCAATTGGGCATTATTGGCTGAACCGATCCAAACCGTCATGCGTCGTTATGGTATCGACAACCCTTACGAAAAATTAAAGGAACTCACCCGCGGCCAAACCATCAACGAACAAAGTATTAAAACATTTGTTAAAAGCCTCGAATTACCCGAAGAAGTTAAACAACAACTGCTGGCATTAACGCCGGCCAAATACATAGGCAATGCCAAATACCAAGCCAAACATATTTAACAATCAGGCCGTCTCTGCCGAAGTTTTTTTAAAAGATTACTGGCAGCAGAAACCCTTATTATTTCGTCAAACTGGAATAGCACTAGATGATGTGCCGAGTCAGGCTGAATTGTTTTCCTTAGCCGCTGAAGGAGGTGTCCAATCACGAATTATTTATACTCCTGACGGTAAGCGATATTTTGCTTTATACGATGAACCAGAAGCCTGGTCGGAGGTTCAAAAACAGCAACCGACCTTACTGGTATCTGACATCGATAAATGGTGGCCGAAATCTATTAATATATTGAGCGCCTTTCCATTTATTAAAGCCTGGCGTTTTGATGATCTAATGCTTTCCTATGCGCCCACCGGTGCCTCGGTCGGCGCACATATTGATCAATACGATGTGTTTTTAGTACAAGTCAAAGGCCGCAGACGCTGGTCATTTGACAATCAACCCTTAGCAGAATTAGAAACTGTCGAAGACAGTGATTTGGCTGTATTAAAAGACTATAAGCCACAACAAACAGTTGATTTAAGTGCCGGTGATATTCTCTATTTACCACCGCGTATTCCACATCATGGCATATCACTGGATGATGACTGTCTGACTTTATCTGTGGGTTTACGCGCACCTTCTGCAGCTGAACTCATAACGGCCGTGGCAGATCACCTGAATCAGAACGACTCAAAGATGCCGGTAATGAAACCAATGCGACCGCGGCCATAACGATTTATGAAATCAGCTATCTACGGCAACAATTACAACAATTACAAAATTTAACGGATATTGAGTTAGCCGATATCTTAGGTCAATTCCTAAGCGGTTACCGATTACTGGATGAAGTGATGGACCATCCATCAGAAAGTCAGTCTTTACCAAACAACAAGCTGTGGCAGAAAAATCCCGTCGATAACTTTAGTTATTATGTGCTGGATTCTGAACAAACACATCTTTACATTAATGGCGAAAAGTACTCAACATCAACCGGCTTTGCACAATACCTGTGTGACGAAAATGTCATAGATAAACAGCATTTAATACTTTTAGATGATAGTGGATTGGTTGACCAATTAGTCAGCGAAAACCACCTCATAAATACTTGAGTAAGCCAATGAATAAACCTATAAATAAGCTATTGAATATAAGTGGAAATTACACTGACCTATATCAAATCAGCATGGCACAGGTGTATTTTCATCAAAATAGACACCAAAAACCCGCTGTGTTTGATTACTTTTTCCGTAAAAACCCCTATCAAGGAGGTTACACAGTATTCGCCGGTCTGCAGGATTTATTACAAACCTTAACTACGCTGTGCTTTAGTGAAGATGATTTAAATTTTTTAGCACAACAAGGTTTTAAGGTTGATTTTTTAGACTATTTACGGGATTTTCGTTTTAATGGCAGCTTGCAAAGCTGCCAAGAGGGTGAGATTGTTTTTCCCGGTTGCCCGGTAGTTACAGTGAGTGCTGATTTAATAGCTGCCCAACTTATTGAAACCCTGTTATTAAACACACTTAATTTTCAAAGTCTAATTGCCACCAAAGCCGCCCGTATCCGTTCGGTGACACCTACCGCTACTTTATTGGATTTTGGCTTAAGACGGGCCCAAGGTGCCGGAGGTTATGCCGCCAGTCGTGCCGCTGTTATTGGTGGCTTTGACGGCACCAGCCATGTCAAAGCAGCTCAAGATTATAACTTAATGGTATCTGGAACCATGGCCCATTCTTATGTACAAAGCTACGATGACGAACTATCCGCATTTCGTGATTTTGCGGCTGATCAACCGGAAAACACCGTACTGTTAGTTGATACTTATAATACTTTAAAAAGTGGCGTCCCCAATGCCATTACCGTCGGTCAAGAAATGGCCACTCGCGGGCATCAACTGAAAGCCATTCGTTTAGACAGTGGAGATTTGGCCTATTTAGCTAAGCAAAGCCGAAAAATGCTGGACGATGCCGGCTTACAGAACGTTAAAATTGCCGCCTCCAATCAGTTGGATGAATATGTCATTAAAAGTTTACAGGAACAAGGCGCGCCGATTGATATTTTCGGGGTGGGCACCAGTTTAGTCATTGGCCGACCGGATGGTGCTTTAGATGGGGTCTATAAGTTAGCCGAATACGATGGCATACCACGCATTAAACTCTCAGAAAATACTCAGAAAGTAACCTTACCCGGTCACAAACAAGTTTTCCGAATGTACCAACCAAATGGTCATTTTATGGGTGCCGATGTGGTGACACTCATAAATGAAACTAGACCTGATGAAATGTATCATCCTTTCGAGCCATTTAATTCCTTGGCTATTGCTAACTTTGAAGCTAAACCTTTACTACAAACAGTGATGCAAGACGGTCAAATAGCAATCCCTCATCAAGATACCCAGAACATTGCCGCTTACGCTCAACAAAGATTAGATTTATTACCTGTCGATTACCGACGCTTTGATAACCCACATACCTATAAAGTCGGTTTGAGCGCTCAATTAAAACAGCAGCGGGATGGATTGATTGACAGCCACAGGAGTACACTATGAAAACCCTACTTTTAATTGATGTACAAAATGATTTTATGCCCGGTGGCAGTTTGGCGGTTAAAGACGGCCATGCCATCGTGCCGATTATTAATAAATTACAGCCACAGTTTGAACATGTAATTGCCAGCCAAGATTGGCATCCACCAACACATTTAAGTTTTGCCGCCAACCATTCTGGGCGCAAAGTTTTTGAAGAGACTGAATTAAATGGTCTGCCACAAACTCTATGGCCGGCACATTGTGTGCAAAATACTAATGGGGCTCGGTTACATGCCGAATTAGACACCGCTCAGATTGCCGCCATTTTTCGTAAAGGTATGAATCCTGAAATAGACAGTTACAGCGCTTTTTTTGATAATGGTCACCTTAAATCTACCGGCTTAACCGGCTACCTCAATGAACTGTCGGTAAAAACCCTTTATTTTTGTGGCTTGGCAGCAGACTTTTGTGTTTATTTCTCAATCCAAGATGCCTTACAAGCCGGCTTTAAGTGCGTCCTGATTGAAGATGCCACCCGCGCTATTGATGATGATAACTATCAAACCTTGCGCCAAAAATTACTGGCCGATGGCGTAAAGCTAATTTCCAGCCAAAACATAATAGACTAGAAATAATACTCTAAGAAACTTAGGCAAAAAAAAGCACCCACGAAGGGTGCTTTTTAAAACTATCTATGTACAGTTAGCCACATCGAGATGAACCACAACTTTTACAAGTCAAACAACCTTCTTGATACATAAGGTCGGTTGATTGGCAGTTTTCACAAGTGCCTTTTCCAACCTCGGTACCATCAGCAATATAGCGTTTTAAAGCACGGGTCACACCATTTTTCCAGGTGTTAATCGACTCACTGTCTAACTGCAAAGTATTAATCAATTCCACCACCTTATCAATCGGCATGCCATGTCGTAAGGTACTGGAAATTAATTTCGCATAATTCCAATATTCAGGATTAAATTTATGAGACAAACCTTCAATAGTGGTTTTATAACCACGCTTATTACTGAATTGAAAATCATAACGAGAACTACCGTCATCCATACGACTTTTTATAATTTCACCGGTATCCACTGTCCTCGGTAAGAAAATACCATCTTCGTCATCTGCTAAACCGGTAAATATTTCATAAGGCTTGCCTTTAATGGTACCGACAAAAGCAATCCACTTATCCTTGTTATTATGAAATCGTACTACTTCTGCTTTTAGCGTTTTAGGCCGTTTGGTCGGGAATGGTACCAATTCATCGGGTTTTTCCTCATTAGAAATTAACACGCCAGAACGTGAACCATCACGATAAACTGTTACGCCTTTACAACCGGCTTGCCAGGCTTCCATATAGAGTTCACCCACCAATTTCTCACTGACATCATTAGGTAAATTAATGGTTACACTGATACTGTGATCAACCCATTTTTGGACAGCACCTTGCATTTTAACCTTACTCAACCAGTCCACATCATTTGACGTAGCCTTATGATAAGGTGATTTTTTCACCAAAGCATTAATTTCCTTATCACTGTAAACTTTATCGGTGTCATAACCTTTAACTTGCATCCACTCTTTAAAGCGATGATGGAAAACAATATATTCTTCCCATGAATCACCCACCTCATCAACGAAATCAACCCGTGCATCTTTATCATTCGGATTAACCTTACGACGACGCTTATAAACCGGCATAAATACCGGCTCAATCCCGGAGCTGGTTTGCGTCATTAAACTGGTGGTGCCGGTTGGTGCAATGGTTAACAAGGCAATATTACGTCGGCCATATTTAATCATGTCTTGGTATAACGCAGGGTCTGCTTTATTAAGTCGTTGAATAAAGGGATTGTTTTTTTCACGGTCACTGTCATAAATACCAAAAGCACCACGATCTTTAGCCATATCTACAGAAGCCCGATAAGTTTCCAGCGCAATGGTTTTATGAACTTCTTTTCAGGATCGGCATCAATTTTAGCTAAAATAGCATCTATTTTTTCCAACTCCAAATCAATAATATCGTCCATTAATCGTTGTGCTTTGGCAACGTGATCAATAAACAACTCATTATCAAATTGAGCTTTTTCAGTAAACGGATTATTGACATAAGAAAATAGGTTAATCGCCAATAAGCGACAAGAATCATACGGGCATAACGGAATTTCACCACAATTTAGATTGTTCACATATAATGTTTTATGTTTACCGCTTTGAGTTTTGGTATCAAAACCACCAATGAAGAAATTATGGAATTCATCAACTGTACCATTATAAACATCTTCAAAGCCATCAGGTTCTACAGAAATAACTTTATGATTATATTCACTTGCTAATTCTTTCAACTTGGTAAAGTTTCTAATCGGTGAACCGGTCCTACCAATCTCAGTTGAGATGTTCAGTGATTTACATTCAGTTGCCCACTCATTTAACATGGGCATTCTATCCAACTTAAACTTTAAATCTGAATAAACTTTAACTTGCTTATTGGCAACCTTGTTCTTACGAATATTTTCAGTTTTAGTTCGTGTTGCAATTATCTTATCCTTAATAATAGGATTAGAATGCATTAGTTTATTGTGACATGCGATAGAGCATAACGCAATTTCTCTGTTTCTATGTTCATGTTTGATTTCAGCCCCACAACCTTCACACTGTTTTGTTATTAAGACCTGATTTCCTACAATTTCGGCGTCATATCCACCATCTAACATGCTGTGGTAAGTTTTGACTAGTCTGGGGTCTATATTAATATATTCGTCGTGTCCAGTTTCCTTAGCGGCCCATTTAGATAGTGCCGTTATAGTGCCATTTAACTGTTTAGCTCTCCACCCACTAAAGCTTTTTGGCATACTTTTCGTGGTAGCATATTCTTGCCATTCCTTCTTAGAAAAGCGCCTGCCTAATTTTGTTGTTAACGATATAGCAGCATTCCGCAAATCGTTTTCAGTGTAGCCAGAATATCTTCCATTTAGCTCACCAATGGATTTGCTAAACTCCTTTTTCCAAGCATCAGACATTCTATAGTATGGGTTTTTATCTCCCAACATATCTTTGGAATTGAATATATCATGCTCTACTTTAGTCATTTTTTGTAGATTTGATATATGGTTATTTTTACTTTCATAATCTATATGGTGTATAACATCACCGAGTTCAATTTTCACATTATTATGAAACTCCCAAATAAGTCTATGTTCACTTTTTTTACCGCGACCACCATTCACCCATATATAATCATTTTTGCGAGCAGTTTCCCCCCATGCAATTGGGGCTTCCGAAATTGACATTAATTGTAGCGAATCCCCATTAACCAATTCATCAGCTCGTTTATAATTTCCACTCTTCAGTTTGAATTTGTGATTGCCTGTAACTCTTTCAGTCCATCCATCCTCAAGGGTAACTTTGTAAATCTGCACTTTGCGTCCAGTGACTCTTGGGTTTCGCATATAACGTATAGCGACCTTTTCATTTTTATCGTAACAATACACAGGAACATCATCACCAGCATCTGCCAGTTCTTTTATGCTAACAGAACCCCTACCATCTGCGACAGCAACAAGCGTATCACTAGTAACACAAGGATTGGTAGAAACAGTCTTATAACCTAAATCCGCATAACAATCAGGCACCGACTCACGGATTATGGTGTCCCAGAATAAAATACCGGGTTCTGCCGATTGCCAGGCATTGTGAATGATTTTTTTCCATAATTTACGGGCTTCTATGGTACGGGTAAATTTAGGATTATCACTAAAGATGGGATATTTTTGTTCATAGTTTTTATCATCACTGACTGCCTGCATGAAATTATCATCGATTCGAACCGAAACATTGGCACCGGTGACTTTACCTTGTTCCATTTTGGCATCAATAAAATCTTCAGCATCTGGGTGATTAATGGAAACAGATAGCATTAAAGCGCCTCGGCGACCATCCTGCGCCACTTCTCGCGTCGAGTTTGAGTAACGCTCCATAAATGGCACAATACCAGTAGAAGTCAAGGCTGAGTTTTTTACCATTGAACCACGTGGACGAACATGTGATAAATCATGACCAACACCACCACGGCGTTTCATCAGCTGCACCTGTTCCTGGTCAATTTTCATGATGCCGCCATAAGAATCAGAATCACCCGAATTACCAATAACAAAGCAATTCGATAAAGATGCTATTTGATGCGGGTTTCCGATACCGGTCATGGGACCGCCTTGCGGCACCAAATAAGTAAAGTTCTTAATCAAGGCAAAAATATCTGATTCTGATAAGGGATTAGGGTATTTCTGTTCAACACGAGCAATCTCGGCAGCCAGCCGCCGATGCATATCATCCGGCGTTTGCTCATAAACCACTCCTTGTGAATCTTTTAAAGCATATTTATTAACCCAAACCCGAGCTGCTAAATCATCACCTTTAAAATACACTAAGGCGGCCTGATAAGCTTGTTCTTGGGTAAAAACCTCATCTGTTGATGATAGTTGTGTTGATTGCATAATGTGTCCCCTTTTATGAACTCAAAATATTAAAATAAAAATAGTTTAACTTTTTGGTTAACTTTTATTTTAATTTTAAAAATATATTTACCAACAAAGTCAATCGTTTAGGGCCCTATATTAAATCACCTGCTCTTAATGAAGCGAGCTTATATCCTTTAACTTCAGTAGTTTGCAGAGATTCAAACTAAACGAGACCAAAACTAATCCGATGCTAAATATACCACATATCAGTGGTTCAAATCTATCCAATTTGGTTAAGTTTTCAATATTTCACAAGAGAGTATTTGCAAATATAAATAACCATAAACTAATAACATTTAATAAGTCATCACTTTTAGTGCGTCAATACCAGCACATCACAAGTACCACAAACAGGCATTACATAAAGTCATTAATTAAAAAATATTGCGATAAATTAGAATAAAATTATGATTAACCTTATTATTTTGCCCGAAACCATCCCGATAGGTTTTTACCCGCGCTCAACTCAGGTATAATATCGGCTTTAATTTTTGCACAGAGAATACCCTTGGCTAGCTGGATTAAAGAACAACAACAATCTGCCACTTTTTTTGGCGCTAACGCAAGCTGGTTAGAGCAATTTTACGATCTATACCTGCAGGACCGTCAGTCGGTAACCCCTGAATTACAACAGTTGTTCAGTCAATTTGATGGTGAACAAGCCGATGTCCGCCACCAACCAATTATTGAACAGTTCCTGGCAGCCGGACAATTACCGGTCACCGGAAGTATCGGTGGAGATGCCGATCATGCCATAAAACAGGCAGCGGTTTTGCGACTGATTAATTCCTATCGCTTACGAGGTCATCAAAAAGCCGATTTAGACCCCATCAACTATTCCAAACGACCTCCTACCCCGGATTTGGAATTGGCTTTTCACGACCTTAATGAAACCGATTTAAATACCCGCTTCAATACCGGTTCATTGGTTGCCGCCGATAACGAAATGTCCTTGGCTGATATTATTAAAACCTTGGAAAAGGTTTATTGTGGGCATATCGGTATTGAATATATGCATATCACTGACATAGAAAAACGTCAATGGCTACAACAACGCTTGGAAATACCGGCAGGCCAATTCGGCTTTACCTCAGAAGCCAAGAAAAAAATGCTGAAAAAACTGACCCAAGCCGAAGGCATTGAGCGCTATTTACATACTAAATACGTGGGTCAAAAACGTTTCTCTTTAGAAGGTGGTGATGCTCTGATTCCTCAGATGGCATTTTTGATTGATCATTTAGGTGAACAAAAGGTCAAAGAAATCGTCTTCGGCATGGCGCATCGCGGCCGTTTAAATATGCTGGTCAATATTCTGGGTAAATCGCCACGAAATTTATTCGAAGAGTTTGAAGGTGAAGATGAGTCTCTTGATAATATTAACTCCGGTGACGTGAAATACCATAAAGGCTATTCATCAGACGTACCCGGGGCACACGGTCCGGTCCATCTGGCCATGGCTTTTAACCCTTCACATCTAGAAATTATAAATCCTGTGGTTCTGGGTTCTGTTCGGGCTCGACAAGTACGCCGTAATGATACCAATAAAAATCAAGTGGTACCGGTTCTGATTCACGGTGACGCCTCCTTCGAAGGCCAAGGTGTGATTATGGAACTGTTTAATATGGCCATGGTAGAAGGTTTTGATGTTGGCGGCACTATTCATGTGGTCGTCAACAATCAAATTGGTTTCACTACCACCCATGCACTCGATAAAAAAGGTGGTTTATACTGTACTGAAATCGCGAAAATGGTGCAGGCACCGATTTTCCATGTCAACGGTGACGATCCTGAAGCCGTGGTTTTTGCCACTCAAGTGGCTGCCGATTATCGCCAACAATTTGACATCGACGTGGTCATTGATTTGGTTTGTTATCGTAAGCACGGCCATAACGAGGCTGATGAACCATCTGCAACCCAGCCAAAAATGTACAAGATCATTAAGTCACATGCATCACCACGTGAAATTTATGCCGAAAAATTACTGCAAGAAAAAACAATAAAAGAATCAGATGCGCAACAATTAGTGGATCAATATCGCGATGATCTAGATGCCGGCAATAATATTGTCGTGTTTGCTGAAGATAATAATGACGAGTTTGCAGTTGATTGGACACCTCATCTGGATGGTGATTTACGTGAACAAGTGGACACCCGCATCAACTCAGAACAATTTGATCGGTATGCCCATGTTATTACTGACCTGCCGGATGATATAAAACCGCATCCACGGGTTAAGAATATTAATGATAACCGCATTAAAATGCGCAAAGGGGAATTACCCATGGATTGGGGCTTTGCTGAAACCATGGCCTATGCCAGTATTTTAGACGACGGCTACCAAATTCGCTTAGACGGTCAAGATTCCCAACGGGGTACATTTTTCCATCGCCACGCCGTTATTCACACCAGTGACTCAGCGCGTAACTATACACCGTTGGAACAATTGCAAACCGACAAAAATAAAGTCGATATTATTAACTCAGTATTATCTGAGTTAGCAGTGGTTGGCTTTGAATATGGTTACGCCACTGCCGAACCCAGTGCCTTGGTTATTTGGGAAGCCCAGTTTGGTGATTTTGTAAATGGCGCACAAGTAGTGATTGATCAATTTATATCATCAGGCGAGGCTAAATGGGGGCGTCTAAATGGTTTGGTTATGTTTTTACCCCATGGTTTTGAAGGCCAAGGACCTGAACATTCATCAGCCCGCTTAGAACGTTTCTTACAACTCTGTGCAGTTAATAATATGCAAGTTTGTGTACCATCAACACCAGCCCAAACTTTTCACATGATTCGCCGTCAAATGTTGCGTAAAGCACGTAAACCTTTGATTGTTATGACCCCTAAAAGCCTGTTGCGTCATAAGTTGGCTGTTTCTACCAAAGAGCAGCTCACTGATGGCAGTTTTCATACAGTTATTCCAGATCATACAGTGACTAATAAAGAAGCCAGTCGAATTATTTTGTGTGCAGGCAAAGTTTATTATGACTTAATTGAAGCCATTGAAGATGAATCCATTAAAAATGTGGCGGTTGTTCGTGTTGAGCAATTGTATCCCTTCCCGCGACCAGAATTAACCGTGGAGCTGGATAAGTTCACCAATGCCAAAGAAGTTATTTGGTGTCAGGAAGAACCTATAAACCAAGGTGCTTGGTTCCAAATCAGGCATCATTTACAACATTGTGTAGACAATCGTTTCCCCTTGTATTATGCCGGCCGTAAAGGCTCGCCTTCACCGGCAGTCGGCTCTCTCAAGGTCCATATTAAAGAACAACAACAATTAATCAAAGATGCCATTCATGGGAAACATGGATCGGCACTAGACTCGGAGTAATAAGATATGAGCATTGATGTAAAAGTACCGGTTTTACCGGAATCAGTGAGTGACGCCACCGTCGCAACCTGGCATAAAAAACCTGGTGACACCGTTCGTCGTGACGAAAATTTGGTCGATCTGGAAACCGATAAAGTGGTCTTAGAAGTGCCATCACCAGTGGATGGTATTTTAGAGTCTATTAATGCTGAACCCGGTGATGTAGTAAATGCCAATGATATATTAGCCGTCGTAAAAGAAGGCAAAGTCAGTGAAGCCAAAGAAGCTAAACCTGCCGCTGCAGATAAAGCACAAGAATCAGCACAGGATCAACCAGCCAAAAAAGCAGATACAGCCCAATCAGTAGGTGCTAAAATTGATACTGGGTCAGCCGGTCCAGCTGCCCGCAAAATGATGCAGGATGAAAGTATTGACGCCGCTCAGGTTGAAGGATCAGGTCGCGGTGGTCGAATCACTAAACCAGATGTACAAAATATCATAAATACCCCAATGGAAGAACGGGTACCTATGAGTCGTTTACGTGCGAAAATAGCCGAACGTATGGTAGAAGCCCAATCCACTGCCGCTATGCTGACTTCATTTAATGAAGTGGACTTACAAGCAGTTATGGACATTCGTCGTAAATACAAAGACGAATTCCAGAAGAAACACGGCATTAAACTGGGCCTTATGTCCTTTTTTGTCAAAGCCGCAACTGAAGCGTTGAAACAGTTTCCAATTATTAATGCTTCCTTAGAAGAGCAAGACATTGTCTATCATCGCCAACACAATATTGGCATTGCAGTTGCCACCAATCGTGGTTTAGTGGTGCCGGTACTGAAAAATACTGCCGCTATGGGGCTGGCTGATATTGATTATGCGATTCGCGATTTCGCCGAAAAAGGTAACAGCGGAAAACTGGCTATGGAAGACCTACAAGGCGGTACTTTCACCATTACTAATGGTGGTTCTTTCGGTTCTCTCATGTCTACTCCGATTCTGAATATGCCACAAAGCGCTATTTTAGGCATGCATACCATTAAAGAACGTCCGGTAGTGGTCGAAGGCGAAATCGTCGTCCGACCCATGATGTATCTGGCGCTGACTTATGATCACCGCATTATCGATGGTAAAGATGCGGTATTGTTCTTGGTCGCACTTAAAGATATGTTAGAAGATCCTGCCAGAATGCTTTTGAACTTATAAAGGAGAATAAACATGAGTGATCAATATGACATCGTAGTTATCGGCGGTGGTCCAGCCGGTTATGTGGCAGCCATTCGGGCGGCCCAAGGTGGTTTAAAAACCCTGTGCGTAGATCGTTTTAAAACCAAAGACAACGAATATGCTCTCGGCGGTACCTGTTTAAATGTGGGTTGTATTCCATCAAAGGCCCTGTTGGACTCTTCTAAACATTACGAGCAAATGACCGGTCATTACGATGTTCACGGCATTTCCTTTAAAGAGCCAAGTATTGATATCGGCACCATGATTGGCCGTAAAGATAAAATCGTTAAGCAGTTAACCGGTGGCATTAAACAATTATTTAAAGCCAATAAGGTCAGCTACATTGCCGGTAGCGGTCGTTTATTAAAAGACCGTAAGGTTGAAATAACCACCGATGACGGTAAGCAAGAAGTCAGCGGCAAGCATATTATTTTGG
>CAJDWB010000029.1_pt1 | contig 14153 bp, 11 predicted proteins | sample 7391501 | NCBI WGS metagenome assembly CAJDWB01 (sample SAMEA7055733, study PRJEB34461) | soil metagenome | biome: terrestrial ecosystem; feature: Peninsula; material: soil | place: Antarctica | collected 2016 | reverse complement strand
ACCACACTTCTAAAAATCTTTAAAAACAAAACACATGTTCTAAATTCTGAGATGCTTTATAATCAAACCATTTCAACAGTTACTCAAGCTTTAAAAATATTGGATTTATTGAAGCCAACTTTTAAAAGTAATTCGGATAAGCTTTTTTTAATGGACGATGCGTTTCCCGTTTTTGAAGCTGGGTTAAAAGCCACCTATAATCTGTATGAAAAGACTAAACAAGACTCACTAATCGATAAAGCCTTTTATTATTCCGAAAAAAGCAAGAGTGTCTTGTTGTTAGAAGCCCTTTTAAATACTAAAGCTACAAAGTTTGCAAATATTCCGAAAGACATTATTGAAAGAGAAGATGTTTTAAAATCTAAGATCAATCATTTAGAAAAACAATTAGATCAATCAAAAAACGAGCTTTTAGAAAATGAATTATTCGAAGTAAAAAGTAATTACAGAGAACTTATTTCGACCATTGAAACCAAATATAAAACCTATTATGATTTAAAATATAGTCAAGAAGTTATCTCCATGAGTCAATTACAAAAATTCTTAAAACCAGATAATGTTCTAATATCTTATTTTTATGGAAATGAGACCATTTATGTCATCACTATTTCGTCAAACTCAAAATCCATTCAGCAATATCAACATACTCACAACCACCATAATAACGCCGGCCCGGATAGCCTTCTGCATATTTGTTAGTTAACTGAGAACCTTGTGCTTCCATTACCGCAGGAGATGCGTAATTTTCTGATGCTATCAACTCAATATGATCTTCTTGACGCTGATTTTCTTGTTCAATGGCTGCCATTAACTCGGGATCGGTCTGGCTCAAAGTGAGATTACGATTAAACATACAAAAACTCTTCCAATTTAAAGGCCAACGGCCAAAGAATAAAGATGCTATTTTACCTATCAGTTAGCAGCTTGTCATCACCAAGGCTTGGCAATCACTAAATAGATGACAATCAACAATAAAATAGCAGGAATTTCATTAAAGTAGCGAAACCAAACATGAGAATGGGTTTCAGTGCCGGCCAAAAAGCGATGATGAATAGCGATACAAACATAATGATAAGCAATTAATACTGCGACCAGAACCATCTTAGCGATGAACCATCCTTGCTGAATATAAGTTAACCAGGCGGAGCCGGCTATACTATAAACCAAGAAAATTGCAGAAATTACCGTACCCCAAAGGGTAAAGCGCATCATTTTAATGAGCCTTGATTGTAAACCGGACAGTAAAATTCGATCACTTTCCGCTTTCGTCATAGCATGGTTAACAAACAGGCGTGGCAAGTAAAACAAACAGGCAAACCAGCTGACTACAAAAAAAATATGCAGGGTTTTTATCCACAACATGTTAGTTCTCAATACTGCATTGTAAGCAAGTGGTATAATGCCTTTTTTTACCGTAAACAGCAACTCAAGTGCCAACAAAAACACCTAAATTTTTCATTAAAACCCAGTACGATAAACCCCATTCGTTTATTCGTCGTCATTGGTTATGGGCCACTTTAATACTGATGGCGATAGCGGCCTATTTTATTGGCCGTTACAGTAATATCGATGTTCTAAATGCCTTTCGCGGGCAAAAACAAACTTGGTCTGATATAAATCAATCATTAAGCCAAGAAAGCCAACAACAGAAAAAAACCATCAGCCTGTTAACAACCGAGCTAAAGATAAAAGATAATGCTTTATTAGAGCTAAACAATAGCCTCAATCAACTTAACCAGGAAAAAAATCAACTGAAAGCCGATGTCGCTTTTTATGAAAATCTATTAAGCCACAAAGACACCATTAGCACACTACGGGTTTTTGAAGCTTCTGCACAACCGATTGATGACTATATTGTACTTAAATTAGTACTGGCACAAAAACTAGAAAAAGCCCTAACCAAAACCGGCACGCTAACTTTGACTTTAACCGGCATCGAAAATGATAAAGCTAAAAGTTTGGATTTAATCAAGCAGTTTGCCTTGGATGATACTTTTGCCTTTAAGTATTTCCAAATTAAAAATTATGCCATCACTTTACCGGAAGGTTTCATTCCTACCTCACTTTTAGTAGAATTACACAGTAAAGACAATCGCCCCACAAAGGTAACTGAGCGGATTGCTTGGCAAGACGTTTGGCAGAAACCTCAAATCACGAACAATGCTGAATCATCTGATACCAACAATCCACAACCCACCTCCAATTAAGTTGGATGATGACAATGCTTAAAAAAAAATGTAAACAAGAGAAAATCATGGCTCAAAACAACCAAAAACAACTTGATACCTTATTAGGTAAAAACACCCGACTGAAAGGCGATATTCAATTCAGTGGCTTAATGCATTTAGATGGCCAAGTCGAAGGCTCAGTTATTGCCGAAAACGACAACGACACCTTAACCATCAGCGAAAATGGTGGTGTTAAAGGCACTATTAAAGCCGGCAACTTGGTTATAAATGGTACCATTGATGGTGATGTCACAGCTTCAGGAAAAATTGAAGTCTTATCGCAAGCACGTATCAGCGGTAATATTTACTACACTAATATAGAAATGGAAGCCGGATCACAAGTCAACGGCCAACTGATATACCAAGGTGGTGAAGTCACCCAAATCAACAAAAAAGAACAAAAACATGAATGAAATAAATGTAAGCCCGCCGGCCGCCCATAAAATCAGCCAGCTGGTATTAGAAGAAATGAACCCTGATTTAAAGTTTAGGGTTTACATCATTGGCGGTGGCTGTTCCGGCTTTCAGTATGGTTTTGCCTTTGAAGAGGAGGTCACCGATGATGATGTCTCCATTGAAAGCGAAGGCATAACTGTTATGGTCGATCCTATGAGCTTTCCGTATTTAATGGGCTCAACCATTGACTATCTGGAAGATTTACAAGGTTCTCGCTTTGTGGTCAATAATCCCAACGCCAAAACCACTTGTGGTTGTGGCAGCTCATTTGCCATATGAACCCAGAACAAATTTATTTTACCTGGACCGAATTAGACCGTTGTGCCGATATGCGCAACCAAAAAAATCGCATCGATCAACTGAAGAAAATTAAAACCTGCCATTATGTGCCGGTTTTTGAAGGTAAACACCTGTTCCTGAATAAACAAGACCCATTCTATATATCCGATGAGTCAATCGGCCAATCGGAAAAAGACAGTTTTTTAGGGATTTTACATGATGAGCTCTGGTTCAGTTCTGGTTTAGATAAAGCCGAAGCAGAGGATTTGGAACAAAAATTTAACGGGCACTTTGAATCGGTTCGTGATTATGCCATGTCCTTAAACGAAGATTTGGGCCATATTGCTTTATATTCTCGCGGCCTAGATATCTGGCAGCGGCAAAAAAAATACTGTTCCATTTGTGGTGAGTTAAACCAAATTGAAAGTGTCGGTCATAAGATGCTGTGCTCAAACGGACACGCCCAATGGCCACGCATTGAACCCGCTATCATTGTATTGGTAACCCGTGGCGATCGTTGTTTATTAGGGCGTAAACACAGCTGGGCTTCGGGTGTATATTCCACTTTGGCGGGATTTGTTGAAGCCGGTGAAACCATTGCTTTTCCGGCTTCTTTGATGCTGGCCTTTGAAGCTGATGGTATTAGTGAAGATATTCGACTTGATGACGAAATGGAAGATGTTCGTTGGTTTTCCAAACAAGAGCTCATTGATTGCCAACGTGATGGCTCTATTATTTTGGCGCCACGTTTTACCGTTGCCAACAGCCTAATCAGTCAGTTTGTAGGCCAAGAAATTTAACTGTGCCGGAATTACCCGAGGTTGAAACTACGCGACGGGGTTTAGCGCGTCTGATAATTGATAAAACCATCGAAAATATCCGTATCCACCAGCCAAAGTTACGTTGGCCCATACCCGATGATTTGAAACAAATACCGGGACAGCGTATTCTCAACCTTAAACGTCGGGGAAAATATTTACTTTTCGAATTATCATCAAAAAACTATATTTTGATGCATTTAGGCATGTCCGGCTCGGTATCAGTAATTGCAACTGATCAACCACGTAAAAAACATGACCATTTTGAAATGACATTCTCAAATAATCATGTGCTTAGATTTCATGATCCACGACGATTTGGTAGTATTTTAATGACCGATCATGAACCTGATAAACATCGTTTATTAATACACCTTGGTCCCGAACCACTCAGTACTGAATTTACCGGCCAATGGTTAAAAACATTAGCGCAAAATCGTACTGTCGCGGTTAAAAACTTTATTATGAACTCACATGTAGTGGTTGGAGTTGGTAATATTTATGCTTCAGAGGCCTTATTTATGGCCGGTATTCATCCCAAAAGAGCCGTTAAAAACATCAGTTTAAAACGTTATCAACTATTAGCTGAAGCCATTAAACAGGTTTTAGAGAAGGCCATCATCGCTGCAAGTTTACAGTCGTGAAGGTGCTACCTGTTATCATTGTGATGAAATCATAAAAAAGTCCGTAATTGGTACCCGCAGCAGTTATTATTGTGAACACTGTCAAACATAAAATATGAATATGCTGATAATAAGATATTTGTTCACCCCATCGGTATTTTTTGCTAACATCAATTTATACTCCTCATGACCCTTAAATCACCATTGAAAAGTGCTGTTAAATTAATCGCTGCAAATCTATTATTTGCGCTGGTCTACTTTGTTGCCTGTTATCTGGCTTATCATTATATGGTCAGACCCAACATTGCTATCTGGCCGGGTACCGGCTTGGGAATCGGTGCGGTCATTATCTGGAAAAAGCGGATATTACCGGGTATTATTCTGGGTGAGCTACTAATCAGTGTTTTTATTTACAAAGTTCATAATAAACTGGGCTTTAACGAAGCCAGTTTCTACAATCTACTGTTTTTAATTGCTAATATATTTCGCCCTATACTGGCGGGTTTCTTAACCTTATACGCTTTAAAAGGTAAGCTGTCTCTGGTTAAAAGGAACGATATATTCAAGTTTTTCAGCTATACAGCCTTACTCCCTTTTTTATTGACAACCTTGATATTCACCACCCTGCTGTATCAGATAGGTTATTACACAGGCGACCATTTCTTTACCAATAATTTACTTTGGTACTTGGGTGATATCATGAGTGTTTTAATATTCACACCTGCATTATTATCACTTTTTGGGCGTCCAAAGGCCTTATGGCGACCACGTATAGTCAGCTTAACCTTGCCGATTTTAGTCAGCTTTATTCTTATCACTTTGTTGTTTAACTCTTTTCATCAATTTGAAATTCTGCGTATTAATAATGACATTGAAAAGCGATTAAGCTTATTAACCGACAACTTAATAAGTACCGCAAATAATGAACAGCAGCTGATTCAACAGTTAACACAACAAACCGCCACAAAAAAAGACTTTATAATTGATTTAGCAACACCGATTAATAACGATTTACACAGTATTTATGTCAATCAAAATGTACCACTGTCTCGTTACAATGAGTTCGTTCACACTGCTGATTTGAAAATCAATCAAAAAAACTACCAGCTAACCATGGCGCCTGCCAATGATCACTTTACTTCACAGGCACCTTGGAATCTGTGGCTAACTTTAATCATTGCTATGTTTTTTTCGGGCTTTATTGCTGTAGTTATGCTCATTCTGACCGGACGTAATTATACCGCTGCACAGATTGTGCGCGAGCGCACCAAAGATCTGAATTTAAGCAACCTCAAATTAGCTCAGAAAAACCTCAACTATAGACGCATCATAGAAAGCCATCCGGTTATTTTTTGGAAAGTGAATATCCAACAAGATCAAATCAAATTTGTCAGTAGTGAAGCTGAGTCACTATTAGGTTATCCCCGTAAACAATGGCTAACTGAACCGCACTTTTTAATGAATAAAATTCACCCAAATGATTTAAACGGCTTTAAAACTGCCTTATATCAAGATATTTTTAAAACCCAAAATCTGGAAATAGATTACCGAATTAAACATGTTAACGGCAGCTACCGATGGTTTAGAGACACCCTGTATCTACCTGAAGATTTCGATCAAAGCCATGAAATCATGGGCATGATGGTCGATATCAACGACAAAAAAACCAGTGCTCAAAAAATTCAACATTTGGCCTTTCATGATCACTTAACACAATTACCTAATCGCCAACAGCTCCAGTCGACACTGGGCGATCTTATTGATGGTGGCGAACAACAACAACTATTTGGTGCGGTGATATTTTTAGACATGGATCGTTTTAAGGTACTCAATGACGCCTTAGGCCATCATTTTGGTGACCAATTATTAATTAAAATTGCCAACCGATTGAAGCTTTACCAGGATGAATTTAAACTAATTGCACGCTTTGGTGGCGACGAATTTGTATTAGTAACTGATTGTGAATACCAAACAGCCAATGACGCTGCCGTACAAATTATTATGCTATCTGAAGACATTATTCAAACCTTAGCCAAACCGTATCAAATTAGTCATCACCAGCATATTTGCACAGTCAGTATGGGCGTTTCTATTTATCCCAATCATGGCAATACAGTCAATGATATCATTCGACAGGCCGATGTCGCCATGTACCGCTCAAAAGAACAAGGTCGTAATCAAGTGACCATGTACCACCCCAGCATGAAACAGCACAATGATCAAATATTGTTTGTTGAGCAGGTTTTAAGAAAAGCAGTAAATGAGGATTCTTTTATTCTTAAATACCAACCGATGGTTGATAAAGATAGAAATATTGTCAGTTTTGAAGCGCTTATTCGAATTTTCCAAGACAACAGAATTATTTACCCAGACGAGTTTATTCCGGTCGCAGAGGATACCGATTTAATTCAAGCCGTCGGTCGTTGGGTCATTTCTAATGCTTGTTTTGTTGCCAATGAATGCGACCATAATATATCCATAAATGTCAGCTCCAAGCAATTCCACCAACAAGGCTTTATTAAGTACATAGAACAAATTATTAACCGCTTTGAAATCAAGCCTAACAGTTTAACTATTGAGCTCACGGAAGGCGTGGTGGTAGGTAATTTTAATGAACTACAATATAAATTCAACCGCTTAAAAGAACTGGGTATTAAAATTGCCATAGATGACTTCGGCACCGGTTATTCATCATTACAGTATCTGCGACGGCTACCAATTGACTATTTGAAAATTGATAAAAGTTTTATTGAAGATATACAAACCGATGACAGTGCAGTGATTATTATTAAAACAATCGCCGCCATGGCCGGTAATTTAAATATGAAAACTATTGCTGAAGGGGTTGAGAATGAGGCACAATTCGCCATGCTTAAAACTTTAGGCTGTGACTATTTCCAAGGCTATTTATTTGGTCGGCCAGGTGATTTAAGAACCATTCAAGATAACTAATTCTTTTCAGACCGTGCTCAATCCACCCCAAGCCAAGGCCGTCCGCAGCCTCCATAAACCCTTACTCGTTTTAGCTGGTGCCGGCTGTGGAAAAACCCGAGTCATTATAGAGAAGATGATTCATATTATTAACACAAAATACTGTGACCCGGACCAACTGTACGCCATTACCTTCACTAATAAAGCTGCTAAAGAGATGCAGCAACGCATCAGCAAACGTCTGCCCAATAGCGAACAAATTCGTATTTCCACCTTCCACGCTCTGGGTTTACAAATACTTAAAAGTGAAACAAAATACACCGGCCTACGTTCTGGGTTTAGCATTTTAGACCCGAGCGAAAGCACCAAGATTATCCAAGAACTTGTGCCACGCGGCATAAAAAAACATCTAATTGCTGAATTACAGTGGCAAATTTCAAGCTGGAAAAATGCCGGGCTCAGACCAGCTCAAGTCAATACCAACGTGCCATTAAACCGTGATATTTACCAACAGTACCTTAATTACATGCGTCACATTAATGCAGTTGACTTTGATGACTTAATTGCCATGAGCTTATGGCTACTCGAAGATAATGACGAAGTCCAAACCCGCTGGCAACAAAAAATTGCTTATCTATTGGTTGACGAATACCAAGACACCAATGCCTGCCAATACCAGCTATTGAAACGCTTAACCGGCTGCAACCCGCACATCACCTGTGTTGGTGATGATGACCAATCCATTTACGGCTGGCGTGGCGCACAACCGGAAAATTTGGGACTATTAGCGGTTGATTTTGATAATTTACAAGTCATTAAGCTGGAACAAAACTACCGTTCCACAGAAACCATTCTAAAAGCTGCCAACGCGGTGGTTCAACACAACCCGCATTCCTTTGAAAAATCCATCTGGAGTGATTTAGGTAACGGTGAACTTATTGAATTAAGCCATTACGATAGTATTGAGGATGAGGCCGAACAAATCGCCGTAGCCATTGATTTTAGAATTCAGCAAAAGCACGCACATTACACTGATTTTGCGCTTTTATACCGATCCAATCAACAGGCTAAATACATTGAACAAGCGTTCAGAAAACGCAACATCCCCTATCATATCTCTGGTGGCCGCTCTTTCTTCGATTATGCAGAAATTAAAGACCTGATGGCGTATTTACGGCTATTGGTCAATCCACGTGATAATTCAGCTTTTTTGCGCGTTATTAACACCCCAAAACGTGGCATTGGCATGCATACCATAAAACGAATTTCGCAACTAAGTAAACTACGTAATCTAAGTTTTTTCCAAGCCTGCAGCCAAAACGACTTAAGCAGTCACATTGACCCCGTTATCGCCACTAAAATCCACCACTTTAGTGAAATGATTAACGCCCTCAGTTGTTCTCGATCACCAGCTGAACACATTGTTAATCAACTACTGACACAGACTGATTACATCAACTGGGTTCAACACAGTGCCAACAACCAGCTCGCTAAAATCAATAAAACCAAGCTGATTACCGACTTTGTTAAATGGATTAGCGCCATATGTAATAGCCAACCCACCCGGTTGGATGATTTAATTAATTACTTATCGCTACAAACCAGTCAGGATGAAGACCAGCAACAAGGTGTGGCTCTAATGACCTTACATGCCGCTAAAGGCTTAGAGTTCAAGCAGGTCTATTTGATTGGTGTCGAAGAAGGTATTTTACCACACAGCAACAGTATGGATGAAGCCGATAACCCACAACAAGCCCTCGAAGAAGAACGACGTTTAATGTATGTCGGCATGACCCGCGCCAAACACAAACTTCACATAAGTTATGTAAAAAGACGCAAAAGAAAACACCCGAGCCAAGAAAAAATCGCCACCGGACCCAGCCGCTTTTTGAAAGAAATCCCCGCTGAATTTGTCCTAACAGCTAACAGTCCGGAACATAAGCAAAAAACCAAACAAAACTTTGCGGCGTTAAGAGCCGAACTTAACCAAAGCCCATAAAAAAACCCCAACCATATGGGGCTTTTTTAATTTACTAACGTAAACTAAATCATTCAAAGCCATGTTTAAAGATAATATCACTGGAGATATTTTCATAAACGCCGGCATCATATGGGCCAATGAAATTCGGCACGTCGGGAACATCAAAACCGCGGGTATTACCCAACAAATCAGGATAAGCCGCCGTCACCCACTGCTGGTCACACATATCAATAGCAGGTGATGAGTCCGTTAAACGATAATCATTATTACCACTATCTTCAAACAGCGGATCACCAACAATTACATCGTTGATACCATTAAAACTCTGATTTTCATGAACTAGCAAGCAGCCAATAAAATGATATGGGCTGCCACTTGATACAGTATAAATATTCACACCATTTGGATCATAAATTATGCTGTTACCCATTGCAACATAGGCCTCATTATTACTAATTTGGCTCAATCCTACTTTATTATCCACGATGGTTGAATAATGAATATTAAGTTTTGAGCCAGTATTTGAACTGAACAAATAAGTGTCATTATAGCCATTGCTACCATTATCGCCATTGCCATAAAATAGGCCACTTTCAAAGTTTAACTCTGCACTAACGCCTTCTACATAACCCATGACACCTATCATGGCACGATTGTTCCGGGCTTTTAAGTTAGCCACATCGGCTTTAGCAGGGCTAGTAACATAAAAACCACCGCCAGCCACTTTAGCCGTATTATTGTTAATAACAACACAACCGCCTGGTTGCCAGCAACTGATTGCGCCGGCCTCATTCGAAAAAGCTGTTTTTATAGTGACAGTGGCTATGCCCTCAAATGATACCGCACCCCCATTTACAGAGGAATTGCCTACCAAATAAACATTTTCCGCCAATAATTTCCCACCTTGAGAAACGTATATGGCACCACCATTGCCATTATCGTCATCGTCAGCATCAGCGATATTAGAAAACATATTCACAGGTTCTGAATTATTACCAAACAAACATAACCAAGATTGATTAGAAGGCACGCAGGTATTACGGCCATATAAATTAGCTTTAGCCAGAATTGTTAATGCCAAGCCACCACCATTGCCTGTGGCTGTGTTGTGACTAATACCACGATAATCATCACTATTAAATCCATAAGTTTTGGTGCCCTGATAACTTGTGAAAGTACAACCATTAGTGATGAAAGCGCCACCACCGTCGCCGGCTGTGGCAGAGTTATTGTAAACACCATGGGTTTTTCCCGAACTAGAATTAATGGTTAGGTGCGCATTTGGGCTATTACAGTAAAGACCGCCACCTTCTTGTGCTCCGTTATTGTTGACCTGAACACTATTTAACACCACATTCGCGTTACCGGTACTGCCAACTATTGCTAAAGCACCGCCTACGAAAGCAGTATTATGAGACATCGCTACGTTGTTAAGCGAAATATTTACATCCGCATTATCAACGCTTATGGCACCACCATAGGAATCGTTCGAACCACTATTCCTAATGGTTAAATTATAAAAAATGACACTATTAGAGGTGGTGCTTCCTCGAATGCTGAACGCCGGGTTTGTTGCACCCATATACGACTGAATAATAGTATTCAATGAATCAGGACTGCTCATCACATCATTGGCCGCATCTGCACAGGTAGCATAACCACCTTTAATAATAATACTTCGATCATCAAGAGTAATATTTTCTTCATGATAGAGACCTTCAACAATTCGTAACTCGGTATAAGTTGGCGACCAGTCAATCGCATCTTGAATCGGCGTTGCTGTATTGTTGACATTAAAATCACACCCTGGCGGGCCGATGGTGGCCACCACCGCAACACCTTTGGTAACATCATGTTTCATTAATTCCGGAAAACTGGCTTTAATAAGTTGCTTGTCTTCCGCTGAAAAACTAGATAATTCCTCAGCCGTTATTAACGACTCGGACGATGTCTTGGCTTGTGTCATAAAGCACACGGTAAGAGTAATTATTATAAATTTAAACATGGCTTCCTCAAATATAATTAGCCATTTCATTTTATGCTACAAAGTTTTTCCTGTATCAATTATTTCTGAGACCCAAGTCTCAAATTAAAATATTAAAACCTATATTTAAGCACTATTTAACGCTATTTTAACAATTTTACAATACCGTTAATAGCATCACTTATTATCAATTTGTAGTGAGTTTTAGAGGCTATAAGTTTAAATTTCAGCCTATGTACCAGACAAAATACTACCCTATAATATAGGTTATTTTACTAACATAAATTGTCAATGAATGTCCAACAAGCTTGAACAAAAGGCTTTGATTTTGTATCATTCTTATTTCTTATCTCGGATAAATCCAATACCGTGTCGCCCTTAGAATTACGCATCATAATTGCTTTAGTCGGAATCATTGTTTTGGTGCTAATATATTATTTTGGCAGTAAATCAGCGCGGCCCAATGATAGCAATATCAATACAGATGAACTTTTTCATATTGATCCTGAAATCGGCTTACAGCAACCCGTAATTACTCCAGCTGTCAAATCGAGCAAAACTACCACCAAAACCACATCATCAAAAAAAATTATTACCTTATTTTTACATGCCAAAGATGGTTTACAGTTTGATTGGCACCAAATCAAAGATGCCGCCAATAAAGCTGGTTTGGAATATGGCGAGGATCATTTATTCTACCGCTACCGGCGTTTAGGTAGCGATAAAAAGGTTTTGTTTCTGGTCGCCAACATGCTCAAACCCGGTGTTTTCGATGTGGATTTACGTACCAGTGGATTAGTCTTTATTATGACCTTACCAGGTGAAATGGATGCCTTGGATCTTTGGGATACTTTATTTCCGGTCGCCAAACGGATGAAAGAATTATTGGGTGGCACCTTAACCGATGAAAATCACAGCACGTTCTCACGCCAACGTATTGCTTCCATGCGTGAAGAAATGCGCCTTTTTGAAGCCAGTATAGACCCTGATTTATAATGGCGGTTTGTAGCACACCGCACGACTATTTAGATTTAGTCGCCACACTCAATGAACATTCTTACCAATATTATGTATTGGATGATCCGCGGATGGCAGACGCTGAGTATGACAGGCTCTATCAAAAACTACTAAAAACTGAAGCCGAACACCCTGACTGGATTAGTGATGTTTCACCGTCGCAACGGGTCGCTGACAAGCCCATTAGTTCGTTTTCACAGGTACAACACAAGACACCAATGTTGTCTCTGAATAATGCATTTAATGAAACCGAATTACGACAATTCTATGATCGTTTGGTGAAAAGATTATCTATCACCTATAGCGAAACAACTACAATCACCTTCTCGGCAGAACCTAAATTAGACGGCTTAGCTGTAAGCTTGCGCTATGAAAACGGTAAATTAGTGCAAGCTGCCACCCGTGGTGATGGCCAAACGGGTGAAGACATCACCCTTAACATCCGTACTATCGAATCCATTCCACTCCAGCTACGCGGCACTCAGGTTCCTAAAAGTTTAGAAGTACGTGGCGAAGTGGTAATGCCCAAAGATGGTTTTAAAGCCTATAACCGCTGGGCTGAAGAGCAGGGGGGAAAAAGCTTTGCCAATCCTCGTAACGCTGCCGCCGGCTCCTTACGCCAATTAAATCCAAAAATTACAGCACAAAGACCATTACAATTTTATGCTTATGGTGCTGGGTTAAGTGAACCCGAACACAACTGCCAGACCCATACTGAAACACTTGATTGGCTCAAGTCCTTAGCCATTCCGGTTAATGAATTATCAGCAGAATTGAACGGTATTGAAGCCTGTATTAAATACTATAACGATTTAAACAGCCGCCGAGCAGGGCTTAATATTGAAATCGATGGGACCGTTTTTAAAGTCAACAACCTGGCTATGCAAGCCACTTTAGGGTTTATCACCAAAGCACCACGTTGGGCTATTGCTTATAAATTCCCCGCCGAGGAAGCCACCACCATTATTGAAAATATCGAAGTACAAGTGGGCCGAACCGGTGCCATCACACCAGTTGCACGACTTAAACCGGTCAACGTCGGCGGTGTTAACGTCACAAATGCCACCTTACACAATGAAGATGAAATCAAACGCAAGGATGTGCGTATTGGTGACACGGTATTTGTACGGCGAGCCGGTGATGTCATCCCGGAAGTGGTGAAGGTCATCATCGCGAAGCGGCCCGAAAACAGCCAAGCATTCATCATGCCAACAGATTGTCCAGTATGTGGTAGCAAACTTTATAAGCCTGAGGATGAAGCCATATGGCGATGCCCCTCAGGCCTCGCTTGTGATGCACAGCGTAAAGAGAGTATTAAACATTTTGCCAGCCGTAAAGCCTTAGATATCGATGGTCTCGGCGATAAACTTGTGGAACAAATGGTCGATGCGGGCTTAATCAATACAGTTGCCGATCTGTATCAACTTAAGGAAAGCCAAATCAGCGGTCTGGAACGCATGGGTCAAAAATCAGCACAAAATTTACTTAAAGCTATTGAAGACAGCAAAGAAACCACTTTGCCTCGATTTATTTATGCCTTAGGTATTCGTGAAGTGGGCGAAGCCACCGCACTTACTTTGGCCAACGAGTTAAAAACCATAGATAATATTCAACAGGCTGATAGCGAATACTTACTGTCCTTACCGGATATTGGCCCAATTGTAGCGCAAAGAATCCGGGTCTATTTTAATAATGAAGCCAATAATAAAACAATAGCTGAATTAATAGCTTGCGGTATCCACTGGCCACAAATTGTGGAAATTGAGGATGCCAATTCACCATTACAAGGTAAGATTTTGATACTTACGGGCAAACTCGAACAGTTCACCCGCGAAC
>CAJDWB010000005.1_pt1 | contig 14282 bp, 13 predicted proteins | sample 7391501 | NCBI WGS metagenome assembly CAJDWB01 (sample SAMEA7055733, study PRJEB34461) | soil metagenome | biome: terrestrial ecosystem; feature: Peninsula; material: soil | place: Antarctica | collected 2016 | reverse complement strand
GCATCTATTAACGCCTAAACTCAGGCGTTTATTTATCGATGAACTGGAAACGCTTTCCTGCTTACACCATCCGCATATTGTGGCTTTACATCATGGCGGTGTGAGTGAAAATGGGGTGCCTTATTTTGTTATGGAACTGCTACAAGATGCCCAGCCGATAACTGACTATATACAACAAAATCAGTTGTCCAAGCAGGCCATTATCGAACTGTTTATTACCCTGGCAAAAACCCTGGATTATGCCCATAAGAATCAAATTATCCATCGGGATTTAAAGCCCAATAATATTTTAGTAGATACTTTTGGACATCTCAAGGTCGTTGATTTCGGGATTGCTGCCATTGCCCGTGAAACCGCTCCTACATTAGCCTATACCCAAGCCTATTCGCCGCCTGAACAAATACAAAACCCACAAGAACCGGTTAATGTTTCGGCTGATATCTATGGTTTCTCATCGGTATTTTTGGAGTGTCTAAGTGCCGACAATACGGACTTTAAACATGGCTGGCAGCAGCGATGTTTGGGTAATGCTGGTTTGGATAAAGACTTAAACAAAATTATAGGTAAAGGTCTGTCATTTAGAGCTGCCGATCGCTATCCGGATTTTGATGCTTTAATTACCGACCTCTCTTTATGGAAACAGCAGTTGCCTTTGGCTTCTTTTGACAGTTCATTGCTTGATAACTCCAAAAAATTTATGCACCGACAACCTTTAGCGAGCAGTATGCTGGGTTTGGCATTTATTTCTTTAAGTATTGGTTTGGCTGTGGCTTTCTGGCAGTTGGATCGTGCCCGCCAACAAACGGCCAAAACCGAACAAGTCAGAACCTTACTATTTAACGCCATCGAACAATCCGATCCTGATATTCGCCAAGGTCGCGACATTACTGTACAACAAATGCTTCATCAGGCACTGCGTAATAATCATAAGTGCCATTATTCAACTTACTGAGGCCTCCAGAATTCACCATAAGGACGTTGATAATATATTGGCACTGGCCGAAGCTCACCTGAACCAACAAAATTACCAACAGACCATTAATCTATTACGCTCGATCGACAGAAAACAATTAACAGCAAAGCCTTTAACGGCTTTTAAATACTATGAACTGCAAGGTAATATTGCCGATTATCAAGCTGATTTTAGCAGTTCCGCCAACCACTACCAACAGGCGCAGTCTTTAGCTCAAGAATTAAAACACCCCCAACTAACAGCACGAATACTACAAGAACAGGCCCATTCCTTAACGTTACAAGACCGCAATCAAGAAGCCCTCGACTTATTAACCACCGCCATTAAACAGTCACGAAAGCAATGGGGTGACAATCACTCGAACACTTTAGGGTTACGGGTCACAAGGATAGAAACCTTACAAAGTTTATCTATTGAAGAGATTAAAGAAAGTCTGATAGAGTTAGATAGACTAATACCTGAATTAACTCAGTTTTATAATCCAAAACATCCTTTAGTAGCAAAAATGCGACTTTTCCAGGCCAGTGGTAATCAAGCCATTGGTAATTATGCCGAAGCCGAGACGCAAGCTCAGCAAGCTTTGGACATTGCTCTTGAATCCCTAGGTGAAAATCATGCATTTACCGGTCGCATTTACATGTTGGTGGCGCGGGTTTTATTAGCACAAGGTAAAGTTGAGCTGGCTTTAGAAAAGAGCCGAGAAGCGGTTAACAGCTACCGTCGTTATTACGGTGAAAACCACCACGAAACGCTACAATTTAAAACCTCTTATGCCGCCATTCTATTACAGCAAGAACATTACGCTGAAGCCTTGAAACAAGCCCAAGACATATACCAACAACAAAGCCAAACCTTAGGGGATGAACATCGGGCCACTCAATATGTGGAAATGGTGATGGCACGTGCTTACATTGGACTTAAGCAATATCAACAAGCTGAACAACATGCCAACAACTGCTATCAAAATGCCCTTAAAGTGCTTGATGCCAACAGCCCCTTGGCTGTCGGTTGTGCTTTGGCATTGGAAAGTGCCTATTATGAACAACAAAAATGGCATAAAGCCCAATCAATAGCACAGCAACTGCTGACAACAACCATTATTCAAAATCACCCGACCTATCCGGAACTTCTGAACCAACATCTGCAAAAAATTGACAGCATAATCTCTCATACCGATTAAGTAGTAACCTTAGCTTAAAGTATTTACAGAATTCAAGATTATTGACTTGGTTTGAGTTTACTGAAATGACAGTGTTTGCCCCCTTTGGCCATACACTCTTTAAGATAAACCGGTTCACCCAACAGATTACTGACCAGAGAAATATCCAATTGACACACCCTTTCATCATTAATGGCCAAATCATGGAATACACAGTTTTTGGCGATAAGACTTTCTTGGCTGACTGCATCTGTGGGCTCCACAGTTTCATAACCTAAATTTGCCATAATTTCCCTTACGGCACTCATTTTATTTTTACTATCAATAACCTGATCTTCTAATTGCGTGGCTAATTGAGCACCCATTTCGGTTAATATTTCTGTAATACTGTCATCATCCAATTTTTGGCTTATAGCGGATAACAGTGCTCGAGAAAATAGATGATATTGTTTAGGGAAAATCGCACGGCCGGCATCAGTCAATTCAAAAGCTTGTGACGGTCTGCCACCGGTGCTGTCTTGTAATTGTGATTTTACCAACTTAAAAGACACCAATAAATCCATGTGCTTTCCGATGGCTGCCCGAGTAATGGAGATCTTTGTAGCGAGTTGCTCCATGGTGATTGGCTGTTCACTGTACAACAGATATCGCAGAATTTGTTGTTGTCGAATATTAAGCTGGTCGAATTTAATCATAGGGGTATTCTATCATAGTTAAACTTACAATACTTATAAGTTGCATAAGTTTAATTAACATGCTATTCTTCGCCTACATTTCATATTTAGGGGTTTTATCATGGTTTTATATGCATTAATAGTATTTGGAGTTGCCGCTTTGGGCGGTGTGATTTTAGCGTCAAAGGTGTTACGTGGTAAAACTGCGCCCTGGGCTTTATCTGTTACGCATGCTTTATTGGGTGCTACGGGTATTATTATTTTATTAGTGGCTGCGGCGAGTCACGAATGGCCGGCACAATTAGCCGCCGCTTTAGGCATATTCGTTGTTGCTGCCATTGGTGGTTCTTACCTGGCCTCATTTCACTGGCGCAGAATACCAACACCTAAAGCAGTGGTCGTTATTCACGCCGGTTTAGCTGTGACTGCTTTCATTATTTTAGCCGCCGGTTTTTTAACACTATGAAACATCCCGTCCATCCAATGATTGTTCATTTTCCCATCGTCGGCTGGACGGTCACGTTTTTTGGTGATCTCTATCAATATTTTTGTAGTCTGAAATTCACCGGTATAATCAATGTTGTGGTTATCGCATCTTGTGTGCTGGCGGTCGTCGCTATGGCTGCTGGACTGTTTGATTATATGCGTCAAAAACCATCGGAAAAGGTGATTAAAAGATTCGAATATCATATGTATTGGGCCATGGCTGCATTTATTGTTTTTTCTATGCGGGCTTTGATGCCACAATTAACAACCGAAGAGACTTTTCGAATAGCTGCCTTGTTATCCTCGACCTTGGGTTTCTTGCTGTTGTTATATACCGCCAAATTAGGTGGTGATTTAGTTTATCTCCACGGTATGGGTCAAGGTTTAGATCTTAAATCAGATAATGATGAATAATCTCGCCTCATAAACTAATAAATTATTATATTTACTATCCCACAAACTTCCGTTCGTGGTTAAGTAGCCACTCCTTAATAGGTAAACCACCGCCATAGCCCACCATTTTCCCAGATGCACCGATCACTCGATGACATGGAATCACAATCACAATCGGATTTTTATTATTGGCATTGCCCACCGCTCTAACCGCTTTGGGGTTATCAATAGCCGTGGCGACTTGGCCATAATTTTTAGTTGTGCCGTAATCAATTTTTTGTAACTGCTGCCAGACTTGTTGTTGAAAATGGGTTCCTTGTGGTTTTAAAGGTAATTCAAAGGTATGACGCTGTCCTGAAAAATATTCATCCAATTGTTGTGTTGTTTGTTTTAAAACTGGATGGTTTTTATTCAATCTGGCGTTATAAAAATCAATTTCACTAAAAGAAATCGCCAATATATGATTATCATCCGCATACAAATATAAGTCACCAAAAGGCGCTTTAATCACTTGTCTCACGAACTTGTTATTTTCCTTAGAATCGATCATTAGAATCCCCAACCGGTTGGATATGGATGCACTTGGCTATTATCAATGTATTTAAGTCCTCAACACAATGGATATCTACTTGGTTTATTTCTTTGCTCATAATGACATCTCAGCTCGAAAGGTATTATTTTAGCATTTTTATAATTATTATTTAAAATACCAAAGTTAAGTATCAATGGCTTGCTAATTGGCCAGTTTATAGTACCCCACCTTGTAAGCCACCGGTATGGATGATTAAAGGCTGATCACTGGTTTTAATAACCCCTTGCTGAATTAAATTATCGAGGGCATAAAAGGCTTTCACATTATAAATTTTATCCAATTCGATACCGTGTGTTACTTTAAATTGACGTCCAAATTCAGCCATTTCCGGGGTTAATTTAGCATAACCACCACAGTGAAACTGATGGTTTATTTGCCACTTTGGTATCTCTTTAAGGTCATCGAAATAACCACTAAGCCATTGATTAATATCATCCTTTACATCGTGTAAGCCTTTTAATACACTGATGCCGATAACTTGACAGTACCAATTATTTTGCACACAACCGGCGATAATGCCCGCCAGCGTGCCACCGGTGCCCACCGGACAAATGACATGACTGGGAGCCGTGGTCAATTGCTTGTTCATTTCAGTCATCCATTCAGCCACACCTTTAATAGCCGCGACATTACTGCCGCCTTCAGGAATAACAAAGGGCGCCTCAATATCTGCAAGAATTTGCTGCACGGATTGGCTGTCTTGTTTTAATCGATAGTCTTGACGATTGAGAAAATTAAATTGCATGCCGTAATTCTGACATTGTTGTAAGGTGCTAGACCATGCTGTCGGCTGATCCACTAATTCATCACCACGAACTAAGCCTACTGACTTAAAGCCATTGATTTTCGCTGCATAAGCTGTGGCGACAAGATGGTTTGAATAGGCGCCGCCAAAGGTCACTAAGGTTCTAGCCTTTTGCTGTTTGGCCTCTAAAATATTATATTTAAGCTTATGTAATTTATTGCCTTGTACAATCGGATGATTTAGATCTTCTCTTTTAATGTTTACCACTACATCTTGTAATGAGACCTGTTGAACTGGAGTGGGTTGAACCGGAGTGAGTTCAGCCATGTTGTTGTTGGCGTTTATTGGCCACAAACGTTTTCTTTTGTTTATCTTGTTGTAATAAGATTTCAAAACGACCTTTTTCACCGGTGGAGTCGTAATCTTTTTGTATGATCGGCATTAATGTCTCTTCATCGATATTAAAGTGCTCGGACATTAATTTATACATGAGCGTAAATTGTCGTCTTTGTGATATTTTCCAAGTACTACGCTCGACCTGAAATAGGGTGTCTGAAAAGTCCATAAAAGTACTAAAGGCATCCTCTTTTAACAACAACGCCAAGGTGTTCTTAAAACGACCGGAGTTTGCAAAAATATCCCAATAACGGGCAAATCTTCCAATTCGCTGAAGTTCACTAAAGCTAATATCTCGGGTCCTCAGAACGGTGTAAGGTGGTAATGGGCTATAAACCATGTCGTATTCAGCCGTCATGTTATTAATCGGCGCACCACGTAAGCGTTTTAATATACCCACCTGAATTTCCTGTGGATTCAAAGCATACAATTGATTAAAACTATCACCAAAACCACTCAAAGTATCACCGGGCAGACCAAAAATTAAATCGGCATGCATATGGGCGCGACTTTGTTCACAAATCCAACGAATATTTTCTTTCGAGCGTGGATTGTCTTGGCGACGCTGAATGAGTTTTTGTACTTTGGGATCAAAGGTCTGTACCCCTACTTCAAACTGTAAGCTATGTGGTGGAAATTTTATAATTACATTTTTAAGCTTTTCTGGTAGCCGATCCGGGATCACCTCAAAATGAACAGTTAATTCCTCATCCATCCGCTCCAAAAAGAATTCCATTATGGTCACTGCATCGGCTATTTTTAAATTAAAAGTACGATCAATAAATTTAAAGTTACGGGCACCATTTTGATACAAGCGATCCATTTCCGCTAAAAACCGATCTAAAGTAAAGGCTTTCGCGGTTATATCTAAAGCCGACAAGCAAAACTGACATTTAAAGGGACAACCTCGTGAGGCTTCCACATAAATAATACGGTTTTTAATATCCTCGGCAGTATAAAAATCATAAGGCATGATTAACTGCTCTAAGGCGACACTTTCGCCTTGAATAACCTTATTGGCAGGCGCTTGATTATTAAGCAACAACTCACAGAGTATTCTAAAACTTCGCTCACCTGGGCCCTTTATAACGTAATCAGCCCAAGATACCACTATGGGTTGATCCGGTACATGACTGACTTCCGGTCCCCCTAAAACTACTGTGATGTCGGGTTGTGCTGTTTTTAACAATTGCACCACTTCGTTGGTTTCGGTGACATTCCAAATATAGACACTGAAGCCAACAATTTTAGCGCCGGTTTCAATAATTTTTTCCACCATATCGATGGGTCGGTCATGAATGGTAAACTCGACCATCATGGCTTGCGACTGTAGTTCGCCCAAATTAGCCATTAAATATCGCAAGCCAAAGGCGGCATGAATATATTTACTGTTTAATGTAGTTAGTAAAATAGCCGGTGTGGCCAATTCAGTCTGTGTTGCTAATGCGGTATTCATAGAATTTAAATGTACTGTTCAATAAATGGAATAATCTGGGCCAAAACGGCATCAGGTCGTTCTAAGGGCAGTAAATGACTGCTGTCTGGTATCTCAACTAAACAATGGTGTTTGTTGTGATGCCAACGTTGCCAAAATGAGGCTGGAATGGTGTCCGTTTCAGCGCCCCGGAGTGCCAGCACTGGTAACTTACTTTGTAACAGTCGTTTTCTATAAGCTGTTACCGTTTGATAAATATGAGCCTCCCAGTATTTATCAAAAACCAGTCGAAGCTGGCCGGTGTCATCGGCTTTCACTCCGGCATTGATAAACTGCCATAACTGATCATCACTGACTCGCTTAAAAGCCCGCGTACGGCGATGAAAATCAAAAGCCGCTTGTAAGCTGGACCACTTGTCTGGTCTATTTAGAGTTTTTTTAATAATCGGTACTTGCTGGCGGATAAATTTTGGTAACAATCGATTTAACCAACAAAAGCCTCTACTAAAAACCACCGGTTCAATCATAACTAAGGCTTTAAATAAATCAGGTCGCTGGCAAGCTGCTAAAAAGGCCGACACCGCACCCATAGAATGACCGACTGCTACCACATTTGAGATCTTTTCTTGCTCAAAAAAAGCCACCACATCGTCGGCAAAATCATGCCAGGTCTTCACTGTAGTCAGCTCAGGCGGATGAGCCCATAAAGGCCGTTGCAGATAACTAATCACCGGGGCCAGCTGTCGTAAGCCATCAATAATAGCTTGATAGCTGTCAGGTGGATAGGCATTGGCATGAGCAAAATATATGGCCGGTGTTTTTTTATTCGCCGGATTGGCTGCAGGCCAAAACTGAAAAGGGTATTGTGACATGATTTATGAGCTTGTGGCTTATTTCTCAGCTGTTATGACAGGTCAAAATCTGATGCATAACTTTGCCATGATAAGGTTTAAATAACCAATTATCGCATATCAGTGATTAAATCACCTAACAGCACATCTTTCGACAGCGTATAATTGAATTTTATCCAAAATAGCTTATATGGCCAAACAAGAACAACCGCATACAACACCTGAAAAAGCGGCATTGTCGCAATTAAAGTTGGTGATGCCTTTACTTCGTCCATATAAGAAAGCCATCCTCGTCGCTCTATCATTTTTGATTTTAGGTGCGGCGGCCAATTTGGCTATTCCAGTGGCTTTTAAGCTGATGATTGATTTGGGCTTTTCTGCTGAAAATCAGTCACGTCTGACCCAGTATTTTGTTTTGGTATTCGTAGTTTCTATCGCCATGATTATTTTCACTGCTTTGCGCTACTATTGGGTCAGCTGGATTGGTCAACGGGTGGTGACAGATTTACGCAAACAGGTCTATGGTAAAGTCATCGGTCAGTCGGCTGAATTCTTTGAAACCACTAAAACCGGTGAAATATTATCGCGCATCAACACTGACACTACTTTGGTCGAAACTGTTGTTGGCAGTACCTTTTCAATTGCACTGCGCTCTTTTGTGACGTTCATTGGTGCTGTTTTAATGATGGTTGTGTCCAGTCCGAAACTGGCCATGTATATCGGCTTTTTAATTCCGGTGGTGGTAATTCCGCTGGTTTTTACCGGTCGTCGTATTCAAAAACTTTCTCGCATTGAACAAGACCGTATAGCTGATTCATCAGCATTAGCCACGGAAACCATTAATGCCATTCATACGGTGCAAGCTTATGGCCAGGAATCCCGAGAAAGTGAGCGATTTTTTGTGGCTGTTAATCGGGCTTTTACCGCTGCAGTGAATTCCATTCGGATGACCACATTATTAACAGTATTGGTCGGTGGCGTGGTGTTTGGCGGGATTGTGTTGGTGTTATGGCTGGGAGCTAAAGATGTCATCAGCGGCACCATGACCGCCGGTACCTTAAGTCAATTTGTGATGTATGCAGTAATGGCAGCCACTTCCACCGGTGCGCTCACCACGGTCTGGAGTCAACTGAAAAAAGCCGCCGGCGCCTTAGAGCGTATTGTCGAACTAATGCACACCAAAAACCCAATTCAATCACCCACTGAGCCCATGCGCTTTCAAGCCACGGTATTGGGGCATTTAGTATTCGACAAGGTGACATTTGCTTATCCAAGCCGGCCGGATAAGCCGGTGCTTAATGATGTCTCATTTGAAATTATTCCTGGACAGACGGTGGCGGTGGTTGGGCCTTCGGGTGCCGGTAAATCAACTTTATTTCAGTTATTTATGCGGTTTTATGAACCGCAACATGGCGACATCCGTATTGATGGCGTTAACATTAATCAATATAGCTTGAATGACTTACGGCGACAGTTTGCTTTGGTAGCACAAGATGCCACTTTATTCTCAACCTCAGCCGCTGAAAATATTGCCTATGGAAGGCCTCATGCCGATATGGAAGACATTCAAGCCGCCGCACAATCCGCCCATGCTAATTTATTTATCGAGTCTTTGGCAGAACAATACGATACTTTTTTAGGTGAACGTGGTGTGCGATTATCCGGTGGCCAAGCACAAAGACTGTCAATTGCCCGTGCCATTTTAACTGATCCACCGGTGCTATTATTGGATGAAGCCACCAGCGCCCTGGATGCTGAAAGTGAGCAAATGGTACAGCAGGCTCTCAATAAACTGATGCAAAAACGTACCACCCTTGTAATTGCACATCGCTTAGCCACCATTAAAAAAGCCGATAAAATACTGGTTATGGATGAGGGTGAATTAGTGGCTTCCGGTACCCATCAAGAACTCATAAAAGACAATGCACTATACGCACGCCTTGCTAAATTACAGTTTATTCACCGCGAAGCAGAAACAGACCACGCGGGTTGAACCTGGTTTTTACCGGCTATTTTAGCTTGGTACATAGCTTCATCAGCACGTCGTAATAGTTCTTCAAAAACCGTTACTGGTGGCTTATTCACAGCAACACCTAAACTAAGGGTGATTTGTAACTGTAGCTTATCTACCGAAATAAGCGTATCTGCGACATGTTTTCGAATACGCTCTGCAATGACATAGCCATGACCTTTGTTGACCTTAGGCAACAACATCAAAAACTCTTCACCACCAATACGACCAAGTATTTGACCCTCGCTGAGTCCGTTACGCATACTGTTAACCACTTGCTTAATAACCACATCACCAATGGCATGACCATATTTGTCGTTTATTAGTTTAAAGTCATCAATATCAATAATGATAATTGAAAAATCTTCTTGTCGTTGTTCGCATTGTGTAAGTAAACGTCGCCCTTTCTCAATAATATGCCGGCGATTAGCGATATGGGTTAAATAGTCTGTTTGGGCACGTATTTGGTAATGTTTTTTAGAGCGGTATAGAAACCAAGCAAAAATAATGGTTACCAAAGCAAATAACCCAATCACAACGGCTGTTAAGTAGTTAATACGGGTTTGTTTTTGTTGTTGCTTCAGCTGCAGCTGGTTTATAGACAATTGGTGCTGGGAGGCTTGATTTTGAAGTTTATCAACAGTTTCTCCAAACTCAAGCGCTTGTAATGCTACGGCATTTTTGACAAATAGACGGTTATTAGCACGACTTTTATCTAAAACTTGCCAAAATTTTTCCAAGGCTTGCTCTGTTTTTTGCTGTGCATAAAGTTGAATAATAACGGCTTCTTGAGCTGTTGTGTTGAAATTATTAATGTCAGCCATATCAGCTAAATAACTATCTGCCGCAAGAAAAGCTTGATCAAACTGTTGTAATCGAAAGTAAGCAATGGCCAATTGGCTTTCGGCTATCTTCACAAAATAAACCTCAGGGGTGGTTTCTTTTAATGCCAGTGCCGCTTCAAATGCCTCTACTGCTTTTCCAAAATCTTGTTGCGCAAAAGCCAAACGACCGGCATTAAATTCTGCAAAAAATTTAAAACCGGTAAGCTCAGGGTGTTTTTCCGCCAGCGCAAATAGTCCGTTTACATGTGACTCGGCGTCCTGCCAATGACCCAATTCGTTGGCTTCACTGAACATGTTGTGCAACATATTAAAGATGTCTTGGGTGTCTTCTGTGCCAAGCCATAAATGATAGGCTTTTTCATAATAATTAAAGGCCTGCTCATGAACTTGATTGGCCCTGTATAAATTAGCAGTTGCGTTATAAATCATGGCCAATTTAGTGTGAGATAAATTATTACTTTTAACCACCTCAGCAGCTTCATCTAAAACCGCAAGTCCTTGCGATAAATCATCAAAACCACTTTGAAAACAAAAAGCCAGTTGTATGAGTGCACCCGCTAAAGACTCGGCATTGTCTATCTTTCTAGCGGTTTCCACCGCTTCTTCACGCTCCGGGCAATAGACCGAGGTATCATTGGTTTGCAAGTACTTCATATAAGACAAATCAATAAGGCTTTGCACCAAACCAGCATCTATCTCATCGATGCTTTTAAACAGCAGAATAGATTGGTTAAACTGATCCTTAGCGCCTTCAATATCATTATTGACTTCTAAAGTCAGGCCCTTGCGGTGGTGAAAATAGGCCTGATCAATAGCCGGCCATTGTTTGGCTTCGGGTTCATACTTTAATACCCATGCCATTTTATCTTGATCGCTTCTCAGTTCTTGAAATTGTGCATCGGCTGTTTCAAAATTAGTGGCATGAGCCACTATAGAAAAACCAGCCATTAGCACAATCAATAAAAACATGATTAGCTTATTAGTATGACTATTTAACGCCATATTCCCCCTCCCCTTTGTTTTGAATTAAACACCTCTTTTGTGCTGCATAATCATTAAAGATTACATCATAATTATGGCTTGGTCATGACTGTGCCTAACTATTGATTTTCATCTTCTGACTGCACAACAGTATAATCATGGCTGATTTCAACACTATTTTCCAACATTTTTGATACCGAACAATATTTTTCAGCTGATAGTTTGACCGCTCTTGCCACTTGTTTATCCTCTAAACCCACACCGCTAACCGTAAAATGCAGGTGTATTTTGGTATAAACCGCAGGTACAGTATCAGCCCGTTCGCCGGTGGCTCTAATGCTTATATGACGTATGTTTTGGCGGGATTTAGTTAAAATCATTTTAACATCTATGCCGGCACAACCAGTCAGACCCATCAGCACCACTTCCATTGGGCTGGGGGCTTTTTTCTGATCGTTAGCATCTATCTGCGCATCCATTATCAGGCTTTGATATGTTTCATTGCTGCTGATAAATGTGTAATTATCAACCCAGTTTGTTTGAATTATGACTGTCGACATCGCAATTTCCTAATTAAAGTGGTGACCACGCCGGTTCACGGACACTGCCATTACTTAAAACCAAGTCATTGCTGGTTTGTCCATCCAATGAAACTGCCCTTAGTACCCCTTGATTTTGGGCATTTTTAGTTGCATAAAGAACCATAGAGCCATTGGGAGCAAAACTGGGTGACTCATCCATATTACCTTTCGATAAAATCTGTAGCGTACTCGAAGGTCGATGTAATAAACCAATCTTAAATACATTTTTCTGACCATGCACCATGGCAATATACTTACCATCCGCTGAGATACTGGCACGGGTATTGTAATCGCCATCAAAGGTCACGCGGTTTATGTCTTTACTCAACAAATCCACCTGATAAATTTGTGGCTTACCACCTCGGTCAGAAGTAAAGAACAATTGACGTCCATCATTCGACCACTCGGGTTCTGTATCAATTGCCCAATGAGTCGTTATTTGCTGCAACTGTTTGCTCTCTAAATCAATTAAATATATATCCGGATTGCCTCCTTTTGATAAGGTAATAGCTAATTTTTTACCATCTGGTGAAAATTTAGGTGCACTATTTATGCCCTTGAAGTTAGCCATTAGCGTTCGAGCGCCGGTTTTCAAACTTTGTACATAAATAGCTGAATTACCTTGTTCAAAAGAAACATAAGCCAATTTTTTACGATCCGGAGACCAAGCCGCTGACATCAGGGGTTCTTTAGATGTGACCAGTGCCTGTGGACCGTAACCATCGGCATCAGCGACGATTAACTGGTATTGCGGGCCGTTGCTTGAATCAGTCACTGTCACATAAGCCAATTGGGTAGAAAACGCACCAGGAATACCTAAAATTTGTTGATAGATTTGATCGGCGATAAAATGGGCTCCGGTACGCAGTTGATCTGTTTGCAGCGGCAAAGTTAATGCCAGTAGTTGTTTCTGTTCAGCGACAGAAGTCAGCCGAAAACGAATCTCAATACGGTCAACTCCGACTGATTTTATCGATCCATAAGCCAAGTAATCTGCTTTTAGTAAGCGCCATGTACCCATTTTTATATCCGCGTCGGCACCTGGATGTTCCACCAATAAATCTTTTGTTAACGGTTTAAACTGGCCGGAACGGGCTAAGTCCTGACGAATGATCTCACTAATATCAGTGCTTAAGGGGCCTTCAGGATAGACAAAATCGGTAATTGCAATCGGAATTGCACTGGCGCTGCCACCATCAATGGTAATGTTTAATTGAGAAAAGGCATTGTGGCTGCCGAGTAATAGAATTAAAGCAAAAATATTTCGCATAATGATCAGTCTCCTTAGTACTGAAATATAAAATTAAGTTGCTGTTTAAAAACTGACTCTAAACCTTTATAAGATAGGGGATCCGCTTTTTTAACCACATTGATAATCGAAGTTTTTACCACTGTATCGGCGTTACAGGGAGAACCTATGGTGACATCTATGACACGACCACCGGGTATTTCAATGACCTTTATCAGACAGGATGAGTCGGTATCAGTTCCATCTGGTCGTAGCCATTGTTTCATTACTGCCGATTGTATAGCTGTTTTGTATTGCGTTAGTAAAATACGCTCTTGTTCTGATTTCGTCATAGAAGTCACAGCGCTACTGTCTTTTCCTGTGCTAACTTATACTGGAGAGAAGCCAATCAAACCAGCGAATAACACAATAAAAGTAAAAATAATTCGTACATTAGTCAGTCTCCATGATATTCAAATATAAAATTAATCCGACGATCAAATACTGCCTTAAAACCTTCATATGGCAGTGGATCTGCTTTTTTAACCGCATTGATAATCGAGTTTTTTACCACTGTATTGGCGTTGCAGGGTGAGCCAATGGTCACATCTACAACCATACCGCCGACCGTTTGATTAACCTGTATTCGACACATTAAACCAGCCTCCGTTCCAACCGGTCTTGACCATTCACGGTTTACCGCGGATTGGATTGCCGCAATATACTGTGTCAATAAGGTCCGTTCCTGATTGGCATCTCCGGTGGGATTTCCAAGTGGCCCGCTTGTATTTTCTTCAGGCTCTTCCTTGGTATCATTTTCCGGTGTGGTTTCTGTCTCCACTTTTTTATTAGCAGCGGCTTGTTCAGCGACTTTTCGCTGTTCACGTAATTGTTTTAATTTTTCCAATCGGTCCGCTTGCTCTTGCTGACGT
>CAJDWB010000006.1_pt1 | contig 14307 bp, 4 predicted proteins | sample 7391501 | NCBI WGS metagenome assembly CAJDWB01 (sample SAMEA7055733, study PRJEB34461) | soil metagenome | biome: terrestrial ecosystem; feature: Peninsula; material: soil | place: Antarctica | collected 2016 | reverse complement strand
TAATCCTTCGAATGATAATACTACTTGTTTAGATTGTGCAGGCGTAGTAAACGGAACTGCTTCAATTGACGAATGTGGCGTTTGCTCTGGTGGAACAACCGGCTTAACATCAAATGCTTCGTGTACCGATTGTAATGGTATTGTAAATGGAACTGCTTACTTTGATAATTGCGAAACCTGCGTTGGTGGAAACACCGGTATCGAAGCTTGTGTTGCTGATTGTAATGGAGATTTCGGCGGAACAGCCACTCTCGATGATTGCGGTGTCTGCGACAGTAATCCTGCGAATGACAATACCACTTGTTTAGATTGTGCAGGTGTGGTAAACGGAACTGCTTCAATCGATGATTGCAGCGTTTGTTCTGGCGGAACAACCGGCTTAACATCAAATGCTTCGTGTACCGATTGTAATGGTATTGTAAATGGAACTGCTTACTTTGATAATTGCGAAATCTGCGTTGGCGGAAACACCGGAGTTGTGGCCTGTGTTGTAATCCTTCGAATGATAATACTACTTGTTTAGATTGTGCAGGCGTAGTAAACGGAACTGCTTCAATTGACGAATGTGGCGTTTGCTCTGGTGGAACAACTGGATTATCACCCAACGCTTCGTGCATTGATTGCGAGGGTGTAATTAACGGCGACGCCCTACCGGGTACGCTTTGCTACAATGGTTCAACAGCGGGGACATATTCAGCTGATTGCAATTGTGAACCATTTGCCAATGGAACTATTAATGGAAGTGTAAACTGGAATATCAATTGCGGTAACCGAAATGTCAAAATTACATTGGTTAATCTGGAGTATCCTGAATTAAATTCTGTTGTGAACACCACAATTGATGAAAATGGTCATTTTACTCTAGGAGATGTAACGGCAGGGACATATAATATACTCGTTAAAGTAGAAGGGTATCTTGCTAAGCTTTCAGCGGGCGTTGTTGTGTCACTTGGGCAGAATTCGCTCAACACTGGAGCCATAATTGCCGGTGATGTAAATGGTAGTAATTCAATAAATATTTCAGATATATCTACAATTAGTGCATCTTTTGGTTCTATTTCAACAGACTCTGATTATAATTATCTGGCCGTGATTATAATTATCTGGCCGATTTTAATTGTGATGGAATTATTAATGTTGTCGATATATCTGTATTAAATGTGAGTTTTGGAAAGGTAGGAGATAGTGTTGGTAATTAGTAAGAGTTTTAATATTAGAAAAACATTGTATTTTTCACATCTGGATCGACTTTTAACTTTTATAAAAAAGCAGAGCTGAATATTTTGAAATAAGCATATAATAGAATGAAAAGCGAGGCTTTTGATATTGCTATACAGTTGTGGAGGGACACGACACAGAATAAATCGGCTCAAACTGATTATAGTGAATCAGAACTGATCCATCAAAAGATTGGTTTATTTGATGTAGGAAATTTCTTTTATTCAGTCTTTTCTCCAAACACTCTGGAAGTCGAATTTTGTAGTCCTTCTATCTTTAATTGTCTGGGTTACGAGCCTCACGAAATGAATGTGAGATTTTTCTGGTCATGCATTCATCCTGAGGATCTTAAAGGAATTTTGGAGTTTGAAAAGGAAAAAGATTTATTCTATAAATCTTTGTCGCCCGACAAAACTAGAAAGTATAAAATCAGATATAGCTTTCGTTTAAAAACGGCCAATGGCTCTTTTACACATTTTCTTTATCAGTCTATGCCTTTTGAGATAGATGAAAAGGGAGCGGTTTTGCGGGTCATAGCTGCTTTTACGGATATTCAGCATTTAAAGAAAGATTATAAAATGAATCTGTCTTATATAGGTGTTGAAGGCGAACCCGACTTTTTAAATATTAAAGAATATTTGTCTGTAAAAACTGAAGTGAATCCATTTTCGCTAAGAGAACTAGAAGTACTGCGCCTTATTTCATCTCAGTTTTCAAATATTGAAATAGCCGATCAATTAAATATTAGCAGCATAACAGTTTCTAATCATCGCAAAAAAATGCTGCTAAAGACAAAAGCAGGTAATACGCTTAGTCTGGTTCTCCAAGCCAGGGATAATGGCTGGATTTAAGAAAGATTTTTGTCGCAAAATCTTGCGCTTTTAGGGGTTTATTTGATCTATTTGGCGTTAAAATGATCTATTTAGATCATTGATAAATTCTTTTCTTTCTTTTAACTTTCCCCGAAATTTATTCCTAAACCGGATAGATTTTGAACCCAATCATTTAAAGACTAACCATGACTTATAGGAGCAAGATATCTCATTATATCAGCATTCGCGGCTCCTACTGCGATTTTTTTAAATCTAGAATTTCATCTTTTACCTTATTCACACAATATCTTCTGAACGGATTGATAGGCCATTTTATTATCGCTTTCGGTCGTAGCCATCTTTTTAATCATTCAATACCAAACCAATCAGCTTATGGAAACCAATTCTACTTTATTGAATCTAAACAACCTAACGGTAATGACGCGGCGACTTATTTTTGATCATCTGTTTCATTCAATTTCTTTTAAATCTTAGATAAATATAAGCTTATAGCGGCTCCTCTGGTGCTGTATGCAACCAAACCAAACTTTCACACCTTTCCTATACCTATTTATTATGAAAAATTTTACTTGCTGTTCAGCGTTTATGCTTTCTTTTTACAAAAAGCCTGTTGATTTTTTAAAGTCTGTGATTACACAGCCGAGAAATTCAAATCGAATTTCTACAGTCTTTACGATTAGTTTAAGCGAAACCAAATTTTTGTCAAAATTCAGACTGCTCATATTCTTTTTTGCGGCTTTAATAATGCTGCAACCGGTTTCTGCGCAGGATGCATGGTTGCCTTTAGGGCCAAGTGAAATCAATCAGGCTTCATATAACAGCGTAAGTAATACAAGTATTGCTATAAACGGTAACGGTATCCCATATATAGTATTTGTTGATAATGGCAATGACGATAAAGCCACAGTAAAGAAATTTGAAAATGGGACTTGGTCAGTTGTGGGCAGCGCTGGTTTTTCTGCCGGAGTGGCTTATAAATCTTCCATAGCTATTGATAATAACAATATACCATATGTGGTTTACGGAGATGGAAGCAATTTAAACAAAGCAACAGTACAGAAATTTGAAAATGGCATTTGGTCTGTTGTGGGCAGTGCAGGTTTTACTTCCGGACAGGCTGGTTATACTTTCTTAGCTATTAATAATAACAATACACCCTATGTGGTTTATACAGATGGCAGCAATGGTTACAAAGCCACAGTACAGAAATTTGAAAATGGCAATTGGTCTGTTGTTGGTAGCTCGGGGTTTTCTGCCGGTGGGGCTGCTTATACTTCCATAGCGATTGATAATAACAATACACCGTATGTGGTATATTATGATGGCGTCAATGGAAACAAAGCGACCGTACAGAAATTTGAAAATGGTACTTGGTCTGTTGCAGGTAACGCGGGTTTTTCTGACGGATCGGCTCAATATACTTCGATAGCAATTGATAATGACAATAAACCATATGTGGTTTATAGGGATTTCGTCAATGGCTACAAAGCCACAGTACAGAAATTTGAAAATGGCACTTGGTCTGTTGTTGGCAGCTCGGGTTTTTCTGTGGGAGAGGTTTCTAATACTTCTATAGCTATTGATAATAACAATACACCCTACGTGGTTTATCGGGATATTAACAATGGCAACAAAGCGACCGTACAGAAATTTGAAGATGGCACCTGGTCTGTCGCAGGCAACGCGGGTTTTTCTGCTGGATCGGCTTCTTATACTTCCATAGCAATTGATAATAACAATACACCGTTTGTGGTTTATTCTGACGGTAGCCTTAACAACTATGCCACCGTTCAGAAATTCGAAAATGACTCTTGGTCTGTAGCAGGCATCGCAGGTTTTTCTGCCGGATGGATTAACCATACGTCTATAGCTATTGATAATAGCAATACACCGTATGTGGTTTATTCAGATAGAAGCAATTACGACAAAGCCACCGTACAGAAATTTGAGGACGAAACATGGTCTGTTGTGGGCGGTGCGAGTTTTTCTACCGGAGTGGCTTATAATACTTCCATAGCAATTGATAATAGCAATAATCCATATGTGGTTTATAGGGATGATTTTATTAACCGGAAAATAACAGTACAGAAATTTGAAAATGAAACTTGGTCTGTAGTGGGCAACGCGGGTTTTTCTGTCGCAGGAACTGAAAACACGTCCATAGCTATTGATAATGACAATATACCATATGTAGCTTATTCGGATGAAAGTAATGGCTACAAATCCACTGTCCAGAAATTTGAAAATAGCACTTGGTCTGTTGTTGGCAGCTCGGGTTTTTCTGCTGGTCAGACTTTGTATACTTCCATAGCTATTGATAATAACAATATTCCATATGTGGTTTATTATGATGCAGGCAATGGAGGCAAAGTCACGGTACAAAAATTTGAAAATAGTACTTGGTCTGTTGTAGGCAGCGTGGGTTTTTCTGCCGGATCGGCTTCTTATACTTCCATAGCTATTGATAATAATAATACGCCATTTGTGGGTTATTCTGATGGAAGTAATGGCTACAAAGCTACAGTACAGAAATTTGAAAATGGCACTTGGTCTGCTGTTGGCAGCGTGGGTTTTTCTGTCGGATCGGCTTATAATACGTCGTTAGCAATTGATAATAACAACAAACCGTATGTGGTTTATAAAGATAACGGTAATGGAAGTAAAGCCACTGTCCAGAAATTTGAAAATGGCACTTGGTCTGTAGTAGGCAGCGCCGGTTTTTCTGTCGGGGCGGTTAATTATACTTCTATAGCTATTGATAATGACAATAAGCCAATTGTAGCCTTTAGCAATGGTGGCGCTTGGGCCTATAAATTTACTTCTGAATGTGAACCAACTTCTAGTTCTTTAACCATTACTGAATGCAATAGTTATACGGCACCTGATGGAGCTATCTACACAACTTCCGGTGAGAAAACAGCCATAGTTTTGAATACTGAAGGATGTGATGAAACCATCACTATCAATTTAACTATTATTAATCCTGTTAAAAACAGTACACAAAATACATTTTATTGTACAATACAATCAGCCATTGATGATGCAAATAGTGGTGACTTAATTCTCATTTCAGATGGGATTTACAATGAAAGAGTGAGCATCGATAAATCCATAACTCTCCAGGGTGATTCTGAAACAGGAACAATTATTAGCGGATCAGGACTTACCGGAACAGGACGAGGCATATTTATTGGAAGTGGCGTTGAAAGTGTTTCAATTAAAGACTTAACAATCGAAGATTTTGCCGGAAACAATGCAAACATTGATGCGGGTATATATGCCGCTGGAGGCAATAATAATTTATTAGTAGAACACGTTACAATTCAAAACAATGTTGGTGGTAGTGGCTTTTATGCAAACGGACCAATCGATGATGTTACTTTAGATTATGTTACTTCTTCTGGCCATACTACTGGTGCAAGAGGAATAGTAATCTGGAACGGCTTTAAAAGCAATATCACAATTACCAACAGCACTGTATTCAATAATAACTGTTGTGGTATTGAACTTCAGGATGGTGATGCCACTGGCGTAACGCTTACAAATAACAATGTTTATGATAATGGTGATAATGGAATCGGCCTGACGGGCTTAGCCGGTCCGGATCAGAATTTAATTTCTAATAACACCTTGTTGAATAATGGCCGTTTTGGAATTGAAATAAAAAATCCAAATGGTTTTACAATAGTTTCAGGTAATACGGTTTCACGAACTGTACCAATTTCAGACCTACGGGATATAATGGGTATAGGAATTATCCGAAGAGGAGTTCTTAATAATAATGTTGATGTTCCTAATGAAGTAGTTGTTTCGAATAATACAGTAAGCGGTTATACCCAAAGTAGCACAAGCGATGGATTTGGAATTGTGATTGAAGGAACTAAACATACCATATCTGGAAATACACTTACAGGTAATGATGTTGGTCTTCAGCAACAAGCCGGACACCTTCCTTATCCGGGAGATGGCGATCAGGCAAATTTAAATGACGATTATTTCGGCAGAGGAAACTCTCCTACCACCTGTGAGAATAACATTACCGGAAATACGTATAGCAGTAATGGTATCGACACACGTAATGTAGGTTTTGGTGGTGGCTTAGTAACAAATACAAATACTGGAAATACGTATTGCTCTATTCAGGAAGCCATCGATGATCCGGCTACCCTCGATGGACATACCATTGAAGTCGCGGCTGGCACATATGCAGAAAATATAGTTCTGAACAAAGAGTTAGATGTTCGCGGCCCCAACTATGGTATTAATCCAAACACAGGTACACGTGTTGCCGAAGCAATAATCATTCCGGCCACCGGTGACCCTTATGGGGAATTGATTTCTGTGGATGCAAGTAACATCAGCATCACAGGGTTTACGTTCGATGGAGATAATCCAAACCTCACCAGCGGCTTTACGAGTACAACTACTGCTGATATAGATGCAGGAACAGCAGTAGCAGCATATAATAGCGGGACTGACAATCTCAAAGTCAACCAAAATATAATGCGTAATCTTAACTATGTAGCAGTAGTTCTCTATCCTTATTATGGAACTCCCGGGATGCCATCAAGTGGTAATGAAGTTATCGATAACCTTATTGAAGATATTGGAACTTATGACACAAATTCAGGAGTTGAATTTTATGGAATGGGAATATTGATTCATAACAATGCATACACTAAGGTACATAACAACGTGTTAACCAATGTGCGAACTGGAATACAAACCGGAAACTTTTCTCAATCAAGTCCGGATGCGTTGTTTGATCATGGTATTAGAAACAACACTATCACTACACGGCGACGTGGAATATTCCACAATACATTCTATGCTTCAAATCCGAGTGCTTATCCGGTAGAAGCAAATACGATTACAGGATTATTAGATGGAAACGAGACTGCATGGGATGGTATCCTGATCTCTACCATGTCTGTCCCTGCGGTTGTCAAAGACAATATTATAAATATTGGTACAGCAGTTGGTCCAAGCGAGGGAATCGAAGTGTGGAACACTCCTGCGTCAAATCCTGTTGAAATAAGTGGAGGTACAATCACCGGAGTGCAAACTGGTATATTCCTGAATAATTACGAAGGGTACGACGCAAATGGTCCCAGCGGAGCACATGCAAACATAGATGGTGTTGAAATTAACGCGGCAGTAGGTTTGCGATTATTAGACAGTCCAAACAGCACAACCCACGGACCAATCGTTGCCACAATTACAGGTTCTTTAATCAATGCCAATGAAGGCGTAGTCATTGAAGAAACTGCAGCTGGAACGGTGAGTGCAACTATTAATGGAAACAGCATTACCGGTTGGTCAAGTTCAGCGATAAATTCGAGCGTTGATAACAATACAAACGCCACCTGCAACTGGTATGGAACGACTAATGGTCAAACAATCGACAATGGTATATCAGGTGATGTAACATACATTCCGTTTTTGGTGGATGCTGACATCGACAATCCTAGTTGCTTAGGCAACGCACCGATCGCTAACTTAACACAAGGCACATTCTATATGACAGTTCAGGCTGCAGTAAATGCGGCTGTTGCAGCTGACGTGCTTGAAATTCAAGTTGCAGATTTTACCGAACCCAGCCAGGTAGTGATCGACAAAAGTCTCACCGTGCAAGGGCTAGGCAAAGCTGCCACCACGCTCCGTCCTGCAGTTAATACAGGAATCGGAGGTGATGCACGCGGATTCATTTTGGTCAACTCTGGAGTTAGCTTCAGCCTGCAAGACCTCACCATCGATGGTAGCGGCAAACTCGTTTGGCAAGCCGTGCGAAACCTGGGCGAAGGAACTGTGGACGAAGTGCGCTTTACGCAAATTAAGTTCAACGAATCAGGGCCACAGTATGCAGGTGTCGGAATAGCCGCTTTCGGCACAGGCAACGTGAATGTAAGTAACTCTGACTTTGACGAAATAGGACGCATTGGTGTGCAGTACTTCGGTACAGGCATCACTGGCTCCACCTTTACAGGAAATACCTACACCGGAAAGGGTGCAGGCGATTGGCTCGACTATGCTCTTGATATCAGTGCAGGCGCAAAATTGAATGTAAATGATAACTCCATTTCTGGCAACCGCGGGGTGGCTTCATCTGATGGTTCTACTTCGGCTGGTGTATTAGTGAGCACGTATTACGGTGGGGGAACAGAAGCTGATATAACAGGTAATTCTATCAGCAACAGTACTACCGGTGTATTCGTGGGCTTCGACGCCAGCGATGCCAGCCTGGTCAATGTTAATAGAAACAGCCTTGTTGGTAACGACTTTGCAATTGGATCATCAGCAGCAACTGTGGATGGTACCTGTAACTGGTATGGCACTATAGATGAACAAACCATCGACGATGCCATAATCGGTGATGTAACCTATGTACCAATATTGCCGGATGGTTCAGAAAACAATTCAGGAGCAACGGGATTTGATGCTGCAGCCCCATGTATATTAACGCCTTATGCATCGTTTGTAATAACTCCGTCCGCCAATATTGCTGCGAAATGTGACGAATTTACTATTCTGGTATCTGTAGAAACTACAGGATCGCTCAACGTTGCCGAAGCTCATTTAACTTTCGATCCGGCAGAGCTTGAAGTTATTAGCATTGAAGCCCCGGGAGGTGGATCATTGCCAATTAGCGATTTGCCAATAACTATTGTTCAGCCAACTTTTAGTAATATTAATGGAACATTAGCATATGGAGCTTATGCTACTAGCCCAGTTCCAAGTAGCGATTTCGATTTCTTTCAAGTTACTTTTAGAGCATTGGGATCTTCGGGCTCAACCTCTATTTCGCATATTCTTACAGGTGCTCCAAAATCTATTATTGCTTATACCGCTTTTGTTGGAGGGGTTGCTACATCCTTTAATATACTTGACGGAGCAGAGTCTGCAACAGTTACTCTAGGTCCCGATGTAACTGTACCAGTTGCAGTTTGTCAAGATATTACGCTTAATCTGGATGCGTTTGGAAATGCTACAATTGCCGCAAATGATATTAATAATGGATCATCTGACGCCTGCGGAACGGTGAGCTTGTCTATTGATAAATCGGTTTTTGACTGCTCTGATGTTTCTCCGTCAGCTCCTAATGAAATTTGGATTAATGAGTTTCATTATATGAATAACGGCACTGACTCTGGTGAATTTATTGAAGTGGTTTCGAATTTTGATGCGTCTGGATATAAAGTTGTTCTATACAACGGCGCGGCTTCCGTAAGAAAAGTATACGCGACTCTCACTATTACATCACCTCCTATAGGTAGTGATGGTATTTGGAATTATTATGTCTTATTACATGCAGGTATTCAAAATGGTGACCCCGACGGTTTTGCCTTAGTAGGTCCAAATCCAACCAATACTTTTATAGAATTTTTAAGCTACGGCGGTTCATTCAAAGCTATGGACGGACCCGCAATTAACGAGACTTCAGTTAATGTAGGGGTGAAAGAAAATGGTTCTACACTGTTAGGACATTCAATCCAGCTTGTAGGCACAGGCTCAAAAGCCAGTGACTTCACTTGGGCTGCTCCTTCAGCAGATTCGCCAGGAGCTGTAAATGCTGGTCAAACAATTGAAAACGTCGTCGTAGGTACACCAGTTACGCTTACAGTTACAGATAACAGTGGAAATATTTCAACTTGTATATCGACTGTAACAGTAATCGATAACATAGCCCCTACTGCAATATGTAAAGATTTTACTGTCGCACTCGATGCAACTGGTAATTCAAGTTTTAGTGTCACTGATATTGATGATGGTTCTTTTGATGCCTGTGGTATTGCGTCTTGGGAAGTTATCCATCCACCGTTCACTTGTGCAGATCTTGGCGCAAATAATCCGATAACACTTACTGTTACTGATAATAATGGTAACTCATCAACTTGCTCAGCAAATGTTACGGTTATAGATGGAATGGCTCCTACTGCAGTTTGCAAGGATATAACAGCCCAGCTTGATCCTACAGGAAATGTATTAATTACAGCAGCTGAAATTAATAATGGTTCATCAGACAATTGTGGGGTGACATCACTATCAGTATTTCCAAACAGTTTTACATGTACTGATATAGGCTCCAACACAGTAACTCTAACGGTTTCAGATGCAAGTGGCAATACTGCCACCTGCACAGCCACAGTTATGGTAGAAGATAATGTGGCTCCTGTTGCTGTTTGCCAAAATATTGACGTGTATGTTGATGCAAATGGCAATGCAAGTATTCTTGCCGAGGACATTGACGGTGGCTCAACAGATAATTGCGGAATAGCGTCAGTTTCAATTGATAAAACCAATTTTAATTGTACTGATGTGGGTGCTGAAGGCTCTGCACCAACATTCGCATTAGTGATTTCTGGTATTCTTGATGGCGCATTACCCGGCGGAAAACCTAAAGCACTGGAGCTTTATGTGGCTCAAGATATTTCTGATCTTAGCATTTATGGTTTAGGACTAGCTGCTAATGGCAACGGTTCAATCAGTCAGGGATTTGCCTTATACGGATCTGCGAGTGCTGGTTCATATCTCTACTTCTCAAATGAAGCCCCTGGATTCACTGGCTTTTTTGGATTTGGTCCTGATTTCATTAGCTCTTCGGTAGCTAATTTTAACGGTGATGATGTGATCGCACTTTTCGAAAACGGTACAGTTATAGACATTTTTGGAGAACTCGGGGTGGACGGAACAGGCGAACCATGGGAGTACTCAGATGGCTGGGCACATCGAATGGATGGTGTGGAACCGAATGCTGGTGCTTTCAATGTTGCCAACTGGTCTTATAGTGGAAAAAATGTTTTGAAGAGTTATGAATTAACCAATGCAAGCGCAGACACACCTTTCCCAATAGGGATGTATAGTGCTGGAGGAGCTTCGGGAACAGATGTTACGCTTACTGTAACGGATGTCAACGGAAATTCATCAACGTGTATCGCTTTAGTAACCGTTTTAGACATAATAGTACCTGATGCTGTTTGTCATAACATTACAGTTCAACTTGATGCAAATGGTGATGCGATTATTACAGCTGCTGATGTTGACAATGGTTCAACAGATAACTGCTCTGCAAGCCCGGTGTTGACCTTGAGCCAAACTGCCTTTGACTGTTCACATAAAGGTCAAAATCCAGTGACATTAACTGTTGAAGATGCTTCCGGAAACTCAAGTTCATGCACAGCCATTGTAATTGTGGAAGATAATGTCGCCCCAACAGCAATTTGTCAGGACATAACTGTACAACTTAATGCAAGCGGTACAGTTACTATTACTGGTGCCGATGTAGACGGTGGTTCAACTGATAATTGTGGAGTTGCTTCACTAAGTGTTTCGCCAGATAATTTTACTTGTTCTGATGTAGGTCCAAATACTGTTGATTTATTAATTACAGATATCAATGGAAACTCAGCGATTTGCACAGCAACCGTAACAGTAGAAGACAATATTGCTCCTACAATTGCATGTGCCTCAGATGGCAGTCGCTTTGTTGATCAAGTAAATAACACTTACAAAGTTCAGGGAACTGAATTTGATGCTACAGCTACCGATAATTGCTCAGTATCGACGCTTACCCACAATGCGGCTTCGATTGCCAACGCAGTTGCCGGGGCAGACAACGTATCACTTAACGGTTGGCAACTTCCAGTTGGAGTTAATACGATAACCTTCACAGTTACTGATCCAAGTGGTCATTCTGCAACATGCGATGTAGTAATTACAGTTGAAGCAAACATCCTCTCGGGAACTGTTACAATAAATTTAGCTTGTACGCCTACTAATATGCGTGTGCTATTGTTTGATGCAGGAACGCCAAATCTGGTTGGTTCTTTCATAGCTATCATTGATGTCAATGGAGACTTTAGCATTTCATTGATTGGAGTAGAGCCGAGTAATTACGATGTATTCTTTAAAGCAGAGCGCTACTTACAGCAGGGCTATCTGAGTCAAAATATTGGCAGTTCGAATGTATATGCGCTCTCAGTATTAATACCGGGTGATATAGCTGGCTTACCAGATATCTTTAATGACAATGTGATTAATTCACTCGACTTGTCCTTAATCATTGGTTATTACAATACCCAATTTGGCGATCCCAATTTCAATGAAAGATGCGATTTGAATTGTAACGATCAGGTTGATGGTCTCGATTTATCTCTCCTGATTTTCTTCTATCTGGAATTAGGTGATAATCCAAGTAACTAAAACAGCAACAACCATTTAAAACTCAATAAAATGAATACTATGGAAATTACATATAAAATCCGAAGCCTAATGATGCTGATGGCCATACTCGGAATATCCGGGTATGCTTCGGCACAAGCGGCAGAAATGAAATTCGACACGAACGAGATTACCGTTCAGGAAGGAGAAACATTTAGTGTAAAGATGCTTTTTAATACGAATGAATTTCCTGTATCGGTTTTTGACATTCATTTGCAATACGAATCAGAATACCTGCAGGTAACTGGAATGGAAGTATTAGACGAAGGGTTTTTCAGCTACCATGTGTCACCTACTTTTGATAATTCTTCAGGGAAAATTGATATGGCTGCGTTTCAAATTGGAAAGCAAACTCCATCAGGCAATTTTGAAGTAGTTGAAATTACCTTTTTAGCGATGGCTCCAACCCAATTCACGAAAGTGTACCACCCAATGGATGTGTTCCCTAAATCATTGTTGGCGTATGGGGGTGAAAACATTTTGGGAAGTGCAACAGACCTGAAAGTTACAATTACTGAAAGCGGCACTGTTGGCATTGAAGATATTAATAATGTTGATGGGTTGGATTTATCAGTATGGCCAAATCCGAGTTCTGATGTGGCTTTTGCTTCATTCAGATTAAAAGATGCAAAACGAGTAGTGCTAAGTGTTTTTGACGTGAATGGCAAATTGATTAAAGAACTTTTTAATGGAAATGCTGCTCCGGAAACAGATTATAAGTTTGAAATTGAGGTAAGCGACCTGGCAAGCGGCTCTTACCAATGTGTGCTTAACGTGGATGGGAGGTCGATTACAAAATCGATTATTGTAGGAAGATGATGATATTTTAGTTGAACTAAATAGAAGTAATGATGAAAACAGCCATGAAACAGAATTCTGAAAAAATTCAATTTGACATAATAAGTAACCGAAAAAATCAGATGATTCGCTTATTGGCAAAGCCAGTAGCTATCATGTTTTTTCTACTTGGACTATTATCCGCTCAGGCACAGGCACCTTTTCCACTAGTTAACGTCTTGCCTTCACCCAGTGTGGTGAACACGAATCTGGGCGATAATTTTACGATTATAATACAACTTGATGCTCAGGGAGCCAATGTTACCGTTGCGGATATTTTTATGACTTTCGATCCGAGCAAAGTGCAGGTAAACAGTACTGCTTTTGCCCCGGGATCTCCTATAAATATACCGAGTTTCACACCCACATACAATAATACTATTGGATTATGGGAGCATGGGGGTTTTGGCTTTGCTCCAGCAACCACCCTTTTTGATTATATTATTGTTGAGTGTACTGCAATAGGGGCAGGTAGCTCGCAAATGAAACATGTTCAAGGTGCACAAAACAGAAATACCCTTCTTGCCTATGCCGGTTTTGACATTACTGGAACTCTTGATCCAATTCAGATTAATATTTCAGATGATGACTGCCCGGGTTTTGGAGTAAATAATGGTGATCCATGTCAAATAGGGCCAGATAATGGGGTGTATGTAAATTGTATATGTGAAATTTACGACTGCGCAGGTGTTCCCGGTGGAACAGCATCTATTGACGGCTGTGGCGTATGCTCAGGTGGTGACACTGGTTTAACTCCAAATGAATCTTGTACCGACTGTAATGGAGTTGTTAATGGAACCGCATCTCTTGATGATTGTGGCGTATGCTCTGGTGGCGATACCGGATTAACACCAAACCAATCTTGTACCGACTGTAATGGAGTTGTTAATGGAACCGCATCGCTTGACGATTGTGGTGTTTGCTCTGGTGGTGATACTGGCTTAACTCCAAATGAATCTTGTACCGACTGTAACGGAGTTGTTAATGGAGCCGCATCACTTGATGATTGCGGAGTTTGTTCAGGTGGAGACACCGGTTTAACACCAAACCAATCTTGTACCGACTGTAACGGAGTTGTTAATGGAACCGCATCACTTGATGATTGCGGCGTATGCTCTGGTGGTGACACCGGTTTAACACCAAATGAATCTTGTACCGACTGTAACGGAGTTGTTAATGGAACTGCATCACTTGATGATTG